>Ga0209002_10000486_pt1 | contig 32059 bp, 30 predicted proteins | sample Rifsed16ft2_FD_184010 | JGI IMG/M metagenome (GOLD analysis project Ga0209002, IMG submission 184010) | Soil microbial communities from Rifle, Colorado, USA - sediment 16ft 2 (version 2) | ecosystem: Environmental > Terrestrial > Deep subsurface > Rock core/Sediment | place: Rifle, Colorado...
CCTCGGTAAGTAGTGTGCATACGTCGCGCTTATGGTAGTCCCGGACCGTCGGTGAATCCGGAGGCTGAGCATGGCGGTACCGCGATTGTGGCACCTCGCGTCCGTCATGGTCCCATCAACGGCGCCCGCCGCCTTCGCGTTCACCCGGGCGCCGGGGGCGTGCGCTCCCATGTGTTCCGCGATGGGCACCGCCGCGATGCTCCTTCTGCCTCGGGGGCGACACCTCGGCCTCCCCTGACCGGGGACCCTTTGCGATCCTCGGTCAGCTTCCCGAGCCCTGGAAGCGAGGGCTAATACGCCCCGCCGGTTCTCGGCCCCCGCCATGGCAGGGGGTCCGTTCGAGGACGCCCTCGAGGCGGGAATCGCCCTCGAGCAGGCGCTGGACTGGGAGGGGGCCCTCCGCCGGTACGACGCGCTCCTGGCGGGGCTCCGGGAGGAGGACTCCAAGGACGCGGCGTGGCACGCGCGGGCCGCGGAGGCGGGGATGCGGCTCGCGAACGCCCTGATGGTCCTCCGCCGGATGGACGACGCCCGCGCGGCGCTCGACGACGCCCTGCACGCCGCGAAGGCCTGCGGGGACGCGCTCGTTCTCGCGAAGGCGCTGATCGCGGCGGGCGTGTTCGCGGGGAGCTCCGGGGACTTCGCCCGCGCAGAAACGTTCCTCCTCGAGGCGATGGACCGCTTCTCCCGCATCGACTCCGACGACGCTCGCCAGGGCGCCGGGTGGGCCCTGCTCAACCTGGGCGGCGTCTACGGCAAGACGGGCCGCCTGGACCTCGCCTTCGTCACCCTGGAGAAAACCCGCGAGAGGCTCTTCGGGATCCGGAATTGGGTCGGGGTCGCGGCGGCGTGGGAGATGCAGGCCCAGTTGCGGCGGGCGATCGGGGACGAGGACCGGTGGCGGGAGGACCTCGCGGAGGCCGTCGTGTTCTACGAGCGCCAGGGGATGGCGGAGAAGGCGGGCGCGCTCCGCGGGATGCTGAAGGGGAAGGCCGTCTAGGCGGGCCTACTCGAAGCTCCGGAGGGCCTCCGCGGGCGGCATCCTCGAGGCCCGGATCGCCGGGCTCGCGGTCGCGAGCACGGCGCCGAGGAACGCGATTCCCCCGAGGGTGAGGAGGCGCACCCACGGGATCACGAACGTGGCCTGGCCCTCGAAGAACCGCAGGTACAGGACGTAGGACAGGGCCACCCCGATCGCCGTGCCCATCACGATCCCGGTGAGGGCGATGAAGGACAGCTCGAGCAGGTACGACTTCAGCACCATGGACTTCCGGAACCCGAGGGCCCGCAGGGCCCCCGTCTCCTGGCGCCGCTCGACGACGTTCCGCATCGTGATCACCCCGAGGCCCGCGATCCCGACTACGAGCCCGAGGGCGAGGTACGCCTGGAGCAAGTTGAACACGCCCGTGATCACCTCGAGGATCTGGTTCACGAAGCTCTGGATGTCGAGGGTGATCATCTGGTACGGGAGGAACGTGCGCTCGAGGTCGTGGCCCGCCGCGGTCGCGTCCACGCCCGGTTGGACCCGGAGGTAGAACAGGCTCGCGCCCGTGGCGTTGAAGCCGCCCCGGACAGCGTCCCAGCCCACGAAGAGCCCCTGGGTGAACTGCTGGTACTGGATCCCGATGATCCGGACGCGGTCGACCGCCCCGCTCAGGTTCCGGTAGTACAGCGTGTCGCCGACCTTCGCGGACAGCCCGCCACCGAACCCCATCCCGAAGCCGAACCCGGAGGCCGCCGCGCTCCCGTCGACAATCGCGAGGCGGGGGTCGGACTGGATCGCGGCCCACGCGGCGGCCGCGTCCGGGTACGCGGGGTCGAGCGCCTGGAGCTCGAAGGGCGGGACCGCCCAGTCCCGCGGGACGCCGATCAGGGAGGACCGGCTCGTGGCGTTCAGGTCCGCGGTGCGGGACAGGCGGACCGATTGGGTCGACAGGGTCCGCGCCTCCGTGAAGTTCGCCCGCCCGCTGTAGTTCGCGTACGCGCCCGACCAGTCCGGGACCGGGACGCGGGTTTGGGCGATCAGGTCGAACCCGCCGCTCTCCCGAACCGTCGTCGTCTGGATCGTGGAGCTGACCATCGCCTCGATGCCGGACATCGTAGCGATCGTGAACATGACGAGGGCGATGCTCGCGAGGGTCGCGCCGGTCCGGAACTTCTTGTTCATCGGGTACGCGATTGCGGTGCGGACGACGGGCCGCCAGGTGCGCCGGCGGACGACCCGCGTGGCGACCGCGAGGAGGGTCTCGCTGTTGAACAGGACGATCATCAGGCCGCCCAGGACGAGGAGCAGCCCCGCCTGGACGAAGAGCTCGATGCCCGCCGAGGAGTAGTCGAGGAACTTCCAGGGGCTCAGCATCCACGCCATGATGAACGCGCCCGCGGCGGTGAAGACGAGGCGCGGGGACAGGACCCGCATCGCGAGGACCGCGAGGCCGAGGGCGAGGAGGGCGGGCCCCAGGTCCTGGAACAGGAGGCTCCCCCGGAGGAGGGCGGCGACCGTCAGCAGGACGCCGAGGATCGCGAGGCCCGCGCCGATCCCGAGCTGCCGCGCGGTCGAGCGGCGCTCCACGGGCTCCGGGATGTCCCGGATCGCCCGGACGATGTTCAGCTTCGAGACCCGCCACGAGGCGAGGGCGATCGTCCCCATCGTGATCAGGAAGCCGATCGAGAACCCGCGGACGAGGTCCAGCCACGTCCACGTGAACACGAACCGGATTCCGCCGAACGCCTGCGCGGGGAACACCCGCTCGAAGCCCCAGAGGATCGCGCCCGCCAGGAGCAGGCCCGCGAACGCCCCGACCGCGGCGGAGAGGAGCGCGTACATCAGGCCCTCCGTGACGAAGCTCTGCACGAGGTTCGCCCGGCGCATCCCGAGGGCCCGCGCGACCCCCATCTCCCCCTTCCGCTCCTCCGCCAGCATCACGAAGATGTTGATGATGAGGAGGATCCCCGCAATGATCGTGAAGGCCCCGAGGAGGATGAATATCTGGCTGAACTGGTCCACGTTCCGCGTGGCCTGTTCGACGTTGTCCGCTTTCACCGAGGCGACGGCGAACGCGGGAGTGGCGGGGAGATGGGCCCGGAGCTCCCGCACCGCGTCGTCGGACCGGAGGTAGCCCTCGGAGACGCCCCCCACGTTCGAGACGACGATCAGGTTCACCTGGGCGGGCATCTGGGCGGCGGCCTGGAGGGCCTCGAGGCGGACGAACGCGTCCGGCCCGTCCCCCCATGCCCCGAGGCCCTCGTCCCGCACGACGGCGGCCACGGTGACGGAGAGCTGCGCGAGGCCGCGCGGGCCGGAGACGAACAGGAAGAGAGAGTCGCCCGCCTTCGCCTCGATGTCCGCCGCGAGCCGCGCGTTCAGGACCACGGACGTCGCGTTCAGGTCCGCGCCGTCCCACGGGGTCCCGTCCTCCCGGACGAACGTGCCGGGCTCGTACGTCGCGTTGAACCCGATCACGGTCGTGGCGGGCGCGAACAGCTGGGACGTGATGTCCACGGCGGCCCCGCCGAGGTGGATGCGGGGCGCGAGCGCGTCGACGGTCGGCATCGCGGACCGGTTCGCGACCAGGTCGTCGAAGACGGTCATGTTGAAGGGCAGGCGGGTCCCGTCCGGGGCGATCACGGAGACGGTCTCGTCCACGTGGTCCAGCGCCCGGAACACCGCGCTCCGGATCGTGTAGTCGAATGTGGACTGGATCACGTACGAAGAGGAGATGATCGCCGTACCGATGAGCAGGCCGGCGACGACGATTGCGACCTGCGTCTTTCGGCGGAAGAAGTTCCCGACGCCGATCCGCAGCGGGAACCGCTTCCGTCCCGCCCACCCGAGGACGAGGAGGACCACGGCCGCGACGACGATTAGAAGGAGGAGCCCGCCATCCAGCGCCATCCCTCACGCCCCGGTCGGCCGGTACGACTTCGTGATCACGCCGTTCCGCATCAGCACGACCCGCTCCGTGGAGTTCCCCACGCTCGCGTCGTGGGTGACGATGATGAACGTGAGCCCCTTCTCCCGGTGCAGGCGCTTCATCAGCGCGATCACGTCCGCGGTCGTCTCCGAGTCGAGGTTCCCCGTGGGCTCGTCCGCGAACACGATGTCGGGCTCGTTCACGAGGCTCCGCGCGATCGAGACCCGCTGCTGCTCCCCGCCGCTGAGCTCCGCGGGCTTCTTAGCGACCTTGTCCCCGATCCCGACCGCCTCCAGGGCCTCGACCGCCTTCTTCCGGGCGGGCTTCGGGTCGTCGCCGCGAACGAGGAGCGGGAGCTCCACGTTCTCCACCGCCCGCAGGACCGGTAGGAGGTTGTACGACTGGAAGATGAAGCCCATCTTCATCGCTCGGAAGTCCGTCTTCTGGTTATCGCTCATCCCCGAGAGGGGCTCCCCCGCGATCCACACCTCGCCCGCGGTCATCTCGTCGATCCCGCTGAGCACGTTCAGGAGGGTCGTCTTCCCGCACCCGGAGGGGCCCATGATCGCGAGCATCTCGCCCTTCCGGACGGACAGGTCCACCCCGCGGAGCGCGGGCACCTGGATGTCCCCCGACTCGTAGATCTTCGAGACGCCGCGCGCGACCACGATCCCGCCGTCCGCGGGCGCCGCGAGACGCTGGGCGTACTCCGTCCGGGTGATCCTCTTGACCTTGGCAGGCGGGGCGGGCGTCGAGGCCATCGGTGCGACCTATCGACGAGTCCATATTAAGATTGCGATGGCACTCCCATTACGGACGTGGCACGGTTCAGTAGATCCGCTCGGACTCCCGCTTCTCGAGGGCGAGCTGGCGGTACTTCTCGGGCTCCTTGTCGAACGCCATGTGGCACTCCTCGGTGCAGAAATAGTACGGCGTGCCCTTGTACCAGATCATCCAGAACGCGGTGTGGGGGTTCACCGCCGTCCCGCACACGGGGTCCACCGCCATCGCCGGGCCTCGGGTGCGCCGAACGCGCGCCCCGCTATGAACCCATCGCCCCGCGGTCCTCGGCGACCGAACCTTCTTATTGCGCACTCCGGATGCATGGCGCGTGAAGGTCGGCGTCATCGGCGTGGGGTCGATGGGCCAGAACCACGCCCGCGTGCTCTCCGAGGTCGCGGACCTCGTCGGGGTTGCGGACCCGGACCCGAAGGCGGGCGGCGCGGTCGCGAACCGCCTCTCCGTGTCGTACTTCCCGGACCACCGCGCGCTCCTGCGGGAGCGGCTCGACGCGGTGAGCGTGTGCGTGCCGACGAACCTCCACCATGCGATCGCGAAGGATGTGATTGATGCTGGGAAGCACCTCCTCGTGGAGAAGCCGCTGTGCGGCACCGCGCGGGAGGCGCGCGGGCTCGTCGAGGCGGCGCGGAAGGCGGGCGTCGTCCTCGCGGTCGGCCACATCGAGCGGCACAACCCCGTCGTGGACAGCGCGAAGCGGCACCTCGAGGCGAAGGACTGGGGCGACCTGATCACGGCGGGCGCGCGGCGGGTGAGCAACTTCCCGGACCGCATCCGGGACGTGGGCGTGATCATGGACCTCGCGATTCACGACATCGACGTGCTCCGGTACCTCCTGGCGTCGCCCGTCGCGTCCGTCTACGCGGTCGGCGGGCGGCAGCGGCACGCGTCCTTCGAGGACCACGCGACGATCCTCCTCACGTTCGCGAACGGCGTGAACGGGTACGTGGAGGCGAACTGGCTCACACCGATGAAGGTCCGCAAGCTCAGTCTCACGTGCTCGAAGAACTTCGTCGAGCTCGACTACACCGCGCAGGCGATCACAATCTCAAGCGCGACCCTGGGCGAGCTGGACCCGTTCAACCTCTATCAGGTCCCGTTCGACTACGACATCCGCCACGTGAACCTGCGGAAGGAGGAGCCGCTGCGGCGGGAGCTCGAGGACTTCCTCCACTCGATCAAGGAGGGGCGGGAGCCCATGGTGAACGGCGAGGATGCGGTCGAGACGCTCCGCGTCGTCGAGGCCGCGGTCGAGTCGGAGCGCACGGGGAAGGTCGTCCACCTTGCGCCGGCCTAGGGCCGGACGTCGTACGCGAGGGTCAAGCTCGAGCGGCGGTTGAATGCCTCGAGGCTCGCGAGGTTGTCCATGTCGAAACCGCCCTCGATGAGGGGAGCGATCTTCTCGAGGAACGCGCGGAGCCTCGGGTCCTTCGCCGCCATCTCCGCCATGTCCGACGGCTTCGCGCCCTCCGGGAACTCCAGCACGCGGACCATCCGCCCGCCGCCGAGGAACAACGTGTTTCGGGTCGCGCCCATCGCCCTCGCGTTCGCGAGCCCCGCCTCGGGGTCTGTTAGTAGCCTTTCGAAGTCCTTCTCCTTGCCCGCCTTCGCCTTGAACGAGAAACACACGATCATGTGGCACCCGCGCGGGGACGCCGCGGCCTCGGGATAAGGCTTCTGGATTCCGGGATTGGGGCGCTAGAATTCGCCCTTCCCGATCGCGCGGTACACGAACCGGCCCTTCACGACGGCGCCGTCGAACGCGTTCCGACCGTCCACGATCGCGCGGTGGCGCATCCAGCGGCGGAGCTTCGCGAAGTCGAGCCGCTTGTACCGGTCGTGCGCGGTGACGAGGGCGAGGCAGTCCGCGCCCGCCACGGCGGCCTTCAGGTCCTTCGTCACCGTGAACCCGCGCTGGCTCTTCGCGAACGGGTCGTGGATCGCGACGTCCGCACCCCGCCGCCGGAGCTCCCGCACCAACGGAATCGCGGGGCTGTTCCGGGCGTCGTCCGTGTTCTCCCGGTACGCGAACCCGAGGACCGCGACCCGTGAGCCGCGGATCCGGCGGCCCGCCTCCCGCATCGCTTCCTCTACGAGCTGGGCCATCCGCGTGGGCATGTAGTCGTTCACCTCCCGCGCGGCGGGGATCAGCACGGGCTTCTGGTGGATCACGGGGGACACGAGGAGCCACGGGTCCTTCGGGATGCAGTGCCCGCCCACTCCCGCCCCGGGCGCGAGCATGTCCCGCCCCGGGCACGTGTTCACGAGTTCCCGCACGCGGTACGCGTTCGCCCCGAGATCCTCGCAGATCAGGGCGACCTCGTTCGCGAACGCGATCTGCACGTCCCGGTACGCGTTCTCCGCGGTCTTCGTGATCTCCGCGCTGACCCAGTCCGTCCCGTGGAGCCGGCCCTGCACGAACCGGGAGTACAGGCGGATCGCCTTCCGGAGGGAGACGGGGTCCTCCGCGCCGATCACGCGGTCCAGGTGGATCAGGTTGTAGAGGAGCTTCCCCGCGGTGACCCGCTCCGGGCAGTGCACGAGGTACAGGCCTTTCCCGACCCGCAGCCCGCTCCCCTTCTCGAGGATCGGCCGCACGACCTTCGCCATCGTCCCCGGCGCGATCGTGGACTCGATGGAGACGAGCGCGCCCCGCTTCAGGTGGCGGGAGAGGCTCCGGAGCGCGGACTTCAGGGCCTTGTACTGCGGGTCCTTCGTGTCCGGGTCGATCGGGGTCTCGACGCTCACGACGACGACGTCCGCGGTCCCCGCGGCGGCGTGGTCCCGGGTCGCGGTAAGGCGCCGCCGCGCGACGCCTTGGGCGATCACGTCCTCGAGGCCGGGCTCCTCCCCCTCCAGTGGGCTCCGGCCCGCGGTCACGGCCTCGGCCTTCGCGACATCGATGTCGATCCCTACGACCCGCACCCCGCTCGAGGCAAGGGCCGCGGCAACGGGGATGCCCACGTAGCCCAGGCCGACGACCGCGACCTTCATTCGGGGTGCGATGGACCCCCCCGAGATAAACGTTTCAATCTCGGTTCCGTCCGCGCGGACCCGTCCTCCCCTCCCGCTGTTGAGCGTTCCTGAGCATAGCCTTTTACCCGCCCCGCCCGTTCTTACGGTTGTGAAGGTCGCCAGCGTCGTGGGCGCCCGCCCCCAGTTCATCAAGGCCGCCCCCGTGAGCCGGGAGATCCGGAAGCACAACCACGAGGTCCTGATCCACACGGGCCAGCATTACGACGAGGGGATGAGCGACGTCTTCTTCCGCGTCCTGGACATCCCCGCCCCGGACTACAACCTCGAGGTCGGCTCCGCGGGCCACGGCCGGCAGACCGGCGAGATGCTGATCAAACTGGAGGACGTGCTCCTCAAGGAGACGCCGGACGCGGTCCTCGTGTACGGGGACACGAACTCCACGCTCGCGGGCGCGCTCGCCGCGGCGAAGCTCCACATCCCCGTGGGCCACGTGGAGGCGGGCCTCCGGAGCTTCAACCGGGCGATGCCCGAGGAGCTGAACCGGGTCACGACGGACCACCTGTCCGCGATCCTCTTCTGCCCGACGGAGACCGCGGTCGACAACCTGAAGCGGGAGGGGATCGAGAAGGGCGTCCACCTCGTCGGGGACGTGATGTACGACGTCGCCCTCGCGAGCGCGCAGGAGGCGATGAAGCGGGGCGTCGTCCGGCGGCTCGGCCTGGAGCCGAAGGGGTACGTGCTCGCGACCGTCCACCGCCCCGGGAACGTCGACGAGCGCGAGCCGCTCGCCTCGATCCTGAAGGCGTTCGCGGAATGCGGGGAGACGGTCGTGTTCCCGGTCCACCCGCGCACGCGGAAGATGATCACGAAGTTCGGCCTGGAAGCCCACCTGCCCGTGACCGTCCGGCTCGTGGACCCGGTCGACTACCTGGACTTCCTCGGGCTCCTGATCGAGGCGAAGAAGGTCGCGACGGACAGCGGCGGGGTCCAGAAGGAGGCGTACTTCTTCGGAGTCCCGTGCGTCACGCTGCGGGACGAGACGGAATGGATTGAGACCGTGGAGGACGGCTGGAACGCGGTCGTCGGCACAGACACGGAGGATGTCGTCCACGCGATCCGGAACTTCAACCCGCAGGGCACGAAGGCGAAGAGCTTCGGGGACGGCCACGCCGCGGAGCGGATCGCGAAGCTACTCGGTGGGCTCGCGTAGCTCGAGGACGTCCAGGCGCTCGAAGAACAGCGCCTTCGATTGGAGTACGCGCGCCTCGAACCGGGACTCTGCGAGCTCCCGGGCGGGCCCGTTCGCGCGGCTCAGCAGGAGGTACGCCCGCCCGCCCCGCGCGAGGACCCTCGGCAGGTCCCCGAGGAACCGCATCGCGACCTCGCTCCCCGCCTCCCCGCCGTGCCACGCCCGCCCCTCCTCGTCCGTCGCCCGCCCCTCTAGGTACGGCGGGTTGAACGCGACGACGTCGAAGGGCCCGCGGACCCCCGCCATCAGGTCGCACCGCACCACACCGAGCCCGAGCCCGTTCCGGCGGGCGTTCGCCGCCGCGAGCGCGACCGCGCGGGAGTCCGCGTCCGTCGCGACCGCGGACGTCACGCGGGCCGCGTGGAGGGCAATCAGCCCGGTCCCAGTCCCGACCTCGAGGAACCGCTCCCCGGGCGCCACGGAGATCCCCGCCATCAGGAGGTACGTGTCGTCGCTCGGGCGGTAGACCCCCGGCCCGTCCTCGATCGCGATTCCCGGGTCCAGGCGCACGGACCCGCATCCGCCCGTCATGGCTTTAATCGTGGGCGCGGTTCCCGCCCCGGATGGAGCTCCTGTCCGCCCTCGCGGCCGCGGCGGTCCCCGTTGCGATCCTGTACGCGGCGTGGCGGAAGGCGCCCCTCTCCCTGACCCTCGCGGTCGCGATGCTCGCGTCGTTCGTCCTCGGGAGCGTGGCGGGGCGGCTCGAGGGGTTCGGCGGCACGTTCCGGTTCGAGGAGGACCTCGGGGTCTGGCGCTTCGGCGCGGACCACTCGGGCCCGCTCTCGTACGTCACCGTGCTGTTCCTCCACGCGGACCTGTTCCACCTCCTGTTCAACGTCGCGTTCCTGATCCTCCTCGGGCCGATCCTCGAGGACCGGATCGGCGGGCTGAGATGGGGCGTGCTCTTCTTCGCGGGCGGGCTCGTCGCGACCCTGGTGTTCGAGGCGGTCCACCTCTCGGACCCCGGCTACCTGCTCCTCGGCGCCTCCGGCGCGCTCAGCGCCGTGTTCGGCGCGTTCGGGCGGCTGTACCCGTGGGAGCGGATCTCCCTCTGGGTGCCGATCCCCCTCCCGCCGATGCCCGTGATCTACTACGTGATCGGCTTCGTCGTCGTGCAGCTCCTGTTCTCCGCAATCAACCTGGGGGCGGGCCCGTTCGGCGGGATCGCGTGGGAGGCCCACGTCGGCGGCCTCGCGTTCGGGTTCGCGGCCGCCCCGCTCGTGATGCGGATCCCGGGCCGGCGGAAGGCGGAGCGGGCGCGGGACGTCTCCATGCTCAAACCGCTCGTGGCGGGGCGGGAGCTCGACGAGATCTACGCGCACCTGTCCAAGGAGACGCTGCCGGAGGCCCAGGACGCGTGGCTGGAGAGGTTCGCGCGGAAGGCGGCGTGCCCGAAGTGCGGGCGGCCGCTCGTGTATCGGAGGCGGGCCCTCCGTTCCGAGTGCGGATGGAGCCTGAAGGTCCCCTGATCGCGCCCCGCCGCAAGCGCAAACCCTTTCGCCCCGTGTGAGATAGCCCCCGCCATGGCCGCGCCGAGCGCCCTCGTCCTGAAATGCGATGCGTGCGGGCAGGAGGCGCCCCACCGCGTCCTCCGCGGGCGCGTGGCGGGGAGGGACGAGGTCGTGTTCGAGGGCGTCGTGAAGTGCTCCGCGTGCGGGTCCGTCCGGAACATCGTCACGCGGGAGCCGAAGCCGATCGATGTCCCGCTCGTCGTGAGCTGGATGGCGAAGTCCGTCCGGCAGACCGTCGAGATGGGCCCGGACGAGGAGGTCCGCGTCGGCGAGGAGCTGCCCCTCGAGGACGGGCGCGCCCGGATCACCGCGGTCGAGTCGAAGGGGAAGCGGGTGCAGGCCGCGAAGGCCTCCGAGGTGGACACGATCTGGGCGAAGCGCGCGGACAAGGTCTGGGTCGCGTTCTCCGTGAACATGGGGAACCGCACGGTCGCGCGGCGGGTCCTCGCGGCCCCGGACGAGGAGTTCGAAGTGGGGGACATCGTCGATCTCGGGAAGGAGCGGGTCCTCGTCCACCGGATCCGCGTCGCCCACCGCACCCTGAGCTTCGGGAGCGCGACCGCGGACGACATCGTCCGCATGTACGGCCGCGTCGTGCGGGAGCGGACGTCGCGTTGACGCGCCTAGGGAGGGGGGACGGCCTTCTCCTTCGCCAATCCAATAGCGAGGACCAGGGTCATCCCGGTCGCGAAGATCACGACGTCGAGGATGAGTCCGGCCCCGACGAAGGGCGGGACCGCGAGGGCGGACACCGCCATCGAGACCACCCCGGTGACGAGCTCGACCGCCGCGAAGACGGAGGCGATCAGGAGGGGGCGCGTCCACACGGCGCCGGGCCGACGGGACATCCGCGTGGCCATCGGGACCGCCGCAAGCTCGAGGAGGACCGCGAACAGGAGAGCGATCACGGGCTTCCAGTTCCCCGCCTCGGCCGGTGCCGGCGCGGGTTCCGGTTCAATCCGGAAGGACCACGTCGCGCTCTGCGGGAGGGGATTTCCCGCCGCGTCGCGCGCGGACGCCCCGACGGTCGCCGTGTACGTGCCGTTTCGCCGCAGGTCCATGGAAGGTCGGAACACGAGCGTGCTCCCGCCACCCAGCCACGTCACGGTCCCCGTCACCGCCCCGTCCGGTCCTGAAAGGGAGAACGCGCCTTCGGTGGCTGACGTGTCCATCGGTTCGCTGAAGTACACGCGCACGTCCGTGTCGACCGGCACGTTCGTTGCGTCCGCGGGGGGGATCGCCGCGACGATGCGTGGCGGGACGATGTCCCCGGGGGGCGCGAGCCGGGTGCGGAACGTCCAGGTGTAGGGGGCTTCGAGCGGGTTGCCCGCGAGATCCCCCGCAGCGGTCCCGACCGTCGCCGTGTAGAGCGCGTCCCACGCCAGGGAGCCGGACGGCGTGAACATGAGCGTGCTGCCGCCGTTCGCCCACGTGAGGGACCCCCCGACCGGCCCGGTGGGGCCGACGAGGGAGAACGCGCCCGCCGTGGGTACCTCGTCCATCGCCTCCGAGAACACGACGGTCACCGTGGTGTTCGGGTCCGCCTGGACCGCGCCAGGTAGGGGGAGGACCGCGACCACGCGCGGGTGCACGATGTCCGTCGGGCTCCCCGTCGTGGAGTAGAGGAGGCGCGCGTCCGCGGTCACGGGCATCGGCTCGGCGTTCCCGAGGGCGTCCTCCCCGACGCTCGCGAACTCGTAGTAGCCCTCCCCGTCCGGGGCCGGGAACGACCACGAGTACGGCCCGCCCACGACGCGCCCGAGGGATTGCCAAGAGGACCAGGTGAAGTTGTCCGCGGAATAGCGGTATCGCAGTTCGATCGCGGTCAGCCCGCTCAGCGCGTCGCCCCCGGCGGCCTGGAGGGCGACCGGGAGATTCCGCTGCATGTAGGGGGCAACGGGCACGGCCCGCGTGGCGGGCGGGCCCCGGTCGACGGCGAGGCGGGCCTCGACGCCGCCCTCCGATTCCAGGTTCCCCGCCACGTCCACGGCCTGCGTCCTCAGCTCGTAGAAACCGTCTCCGAGCCCCGCCGTGAAATCGAACGAGGTCGCGGTGCCGTTCACGGTCCCGCCCGCGATCCACGGTGTGAAAGCGCCCGTCAGGTTCGTCGCGCTCCAACGGTAGAACACGCTGACGTTGGCGACGAAGCTCATCAGGTCGCTGGAGGCGAGGGGCAATGGGACGGCGCCGGTCGACCACCAGTACCGCGCGGCGGGCCCGACGAAGCTCGTGGGCGGCGTCGCATCGAACACGGCGAGCGCGTCGGGGAACAGGGGTGGGTCCTCTTCGAACCCGTTCGTGTCCCACGCGACAGAGTAGAACATGTACAGGCCCTCGCCGTCCGGGAACGTGAACGTCCAGGCCCACGGGGCCGCTGCCCGGGACCCATAGAGGGTCCAGCCGGTGCCGCCGAGGTAGCTGTAGTGGAGGTCCACGGAGCCGACCGGGAACGAGCCCGCCGTCACCGTTGCGGTGATCGGCGCCGGATGGTTCCACCAAGGCGGGAGCAGCTGGTCCACCGAGGACACGCCGCCAATGAGGACCCGCAACGTGGCGCACGTCCCGTTCAGGTTCGCGTACCCCGCCGCGTCCCGCGCGTACACGCACAGGGCGTACGTCCCGGGCCCGAGGGCTTGCGGGTCCGGCGAGGCGGTGACCGACTCGACCGGGGAATCGAACGCGCCGTCGATTGCGGTCATCCCGGTCCCGGGCCAGTTCCTCGGGCCCACCGTGTAATTCGCGCTGACGATCGCGGAGCTTCCGGTGGACCGGTCGTCGACCGTCGCGTTCAGCCAGACCCGCGGCAATCGGTCCAGGTACACGTCGAGGGCGGGCGTGGGCGGCTGTGCCCCGTCCGTAAGCGTGACGGCTACGACCGCCGGGGGCCCTGGCGGCACGACGCGGAGCGTCGCGCACGATCCTGTCAGGTCCTTGTTCCCGTAGTAGTCTCGCCCGTAGACGCAGTACAGGTACGCGCCCGGGGCGAGGACGGTTATGTCGATTGTCGTCGTGACGTCCTCGAGGACCTCGTCGAGCGCGCCATCGATCGCGGCCATGGGCGTCCCGGGCCACGCTCGGACCCCTCGGGTGACGTTCGCGGACCAAATCATGGAGCCGCCCCGTCCGGTGTCGTCGACTGTCGCGTTCAGCCACACGCTCGTGGCTGACTCCACGGAAACGGTGAGGTCGTTCGAGGCGCTCTGACGGCCGTCCGCGAACACCGCGCCGCGCGTGACGGGGGCCAGCCGGTCCGGGGTCTTCGCGGGCACGTCCGTCGGCGGGCACATCGTCGTGCGGATGTAGTCCACCATCGCGAGGGACGTCCCCGCAATATCAGTTTCCAGAGACGCGATTACGGCCTTGTTGTTCGGCTGGTCGAAGATGATTCGGTCCGTCGGCAGCATCTCGATGTTCCCCATGACGACGCCGTTCACGTACACGTCCACGTCTAGGATTGCCTTCGCGTCGAACGTGATGTTGTACCACGTCCCCTGGGTGGCGGCAAAGTTCAGGGCCGGTGCACCCACGATCGCGATCGAGGCCGGGTAGATGCTCGCGCGGAACATGTGGGTCCCGGTGAACACGTACGCGAGCCCGACCCGGCCCGTCCGGGCGGTCGCGGGGTCGTACCGGCCCCGGACGGAGACGTTGAAAGGCGGCTGGAAGTTCATGAACCGCTGCATCCACGCCCCGTCCGCCGCGGTCCCGTCGTTCACGATGGCGACCGTGTCGGCCCCGGACATCCCGCCGGTGATGGACGTCGTTCCGAAGGCCCGGACCGTCCACCCCTCCGCGGCGGGGGAGCTCACCCCGTCGCCCTCGTACAGACTGCACCACGCGGCGCGAGGATGGACACCGCCCCCCCGGCCCGAATCTTCGGCAGACATCCCCGCCGCCAGGACGGGCGCCCCGAACGCAGTCACCAGAAGGATTACCAGAAGCAAAGCGGTGCGGGAATCCATCCTCCAACCTCCCCCTCGGCGCATCCGTTTTCGGGCCCTTAAAACATCCCCCCGTGGACCGTCGAAGGGCCTCCCTCCGGGGTTGGCGCGGAGCCGTGGGAAGGCTCAATACGCGGGCCGCGTTCGTTCCGCCGTGATCACGCTGATCGGGGTCGGGCACGTGTTCGATCTCAGCGGGAGCATTCGACGTGCGATCGAGGCACGGCGCCCGAAGGTCGTGGGGATCGAGCTTGACCAGGCCCGGTTCGCGGCCCTCCAGGCGGGGGCGCCCCGGGGCCCGCCCCTGAGCCTGTACGGCCTGATCGCGTTCATCCAGCGCCGGATCGCGCGGGACTACGGGACGCAGGCCGGCGGAGAGATGCTCGCGGCCGCGACCGCGGCACGGGACGTAGGGGCGGGCCTGGCGTTCCTCGACATGGACTCCCGCGCGGTCCTCGCCCGCCTGATGCGGACGATGACGCTGGCGGAGAAGGTGCGGTTCGCGACCTCCGTGTTCGGCGGCCTGTTCCTCCGGAAGGAGCGCGTCGATGCGGAGATCGAGAAGTTCGACGCGAACCAGGGCGCGTTCTTCGACGAGCTCGCGCGGGACTTCCCTGCGATCAAGCGGGTCCTGATCGACGAGCGGAACGCGCACATGGCGGGCGCCCTGCGGACCCTGGAGGCGGACCACGGATCCGTCGTCGCCGTCGTCGGCGAGGGCCACGTCGAGGGGCTCGCGTCCCTCCTCGCGGACCGCTCGCCGGAGCTCGTGCGGCTCCGGGACCTGCGGGGCCGGCCCATGGAGGGGAACGCGAGCGTGACCGTGAGCGTCGGCGGGTGACGGCCTCCTTCGTCGCGCCCACGAGAACCCTTAAGCGGACCCGCCCGTTCGTCTCCCCGTGCCCGCGCCGCCGAAGGGCTCGAAGGGGGACGAGGCCACCGTCGCGTGGATCCGGGAGCGGTTCCGCCGCCACTACCGCGCCGCGGACCTCAGGCTCCCGCCCCGCTACGCCCGCCGCGAATACGGCTTCATGTTCTGGGAGGCGGGGATGATGCAGCGCCACCAGTCGTTCAAGAGCGCGGAGGCGCTTCGGGACTTCCTCGCGGGGCGCACGCCGATGCACGCGTACTTCTCCAGCGCGTACTACGAGACGCCCGGTGCCCCGACGATGGAGGAGAAGGGCTGGCTCGGCGCGGACCTCGTCTTCGACCTCGACGCGGACCACATCGACCGCGTGAAGGGGATGCCGTACGAGGCGATGCTCGAGGAGGTGAAGCGGGAGATCGCGCGGATCGTGGACGGGTACCTCCTCGCGGACTTCGGGTTCGACCCGTCGTCCCTCCTGATCACGTTCAGCGGGGGCCGCGGGTACCACATCCACGTGCGGGACCCGAGGGTGTGGGAGCTCCAGAGCCACGAGCGGCGGGAGATCGTGGACTACATCACGGGGACGGAGTTCGACGCGGACGCGCTCTTCCGGAAGGCGCCGATCGAGCTGAAGCAGTGGAAGGACCGCGCGACCGTGAAGTACCGCCACCTGATGCCGCGTCCGGACGACCCGGGCTGGCCCGGGCGGCTCGCGCGCGGGATCGTCGCCGCCGCGGAGCGCCTGGAGGCGATGCCGAAGGAGGCGGCCCTCGAGGAGCTCGCCGCCGTGGAGGGCGTGGGCGGCAGGATGGCGGGCGAGATCCACGACGCCCTGTTCGGGCGACGCGGCGCAGGCCGCGGGATCGACAAGCTCCGCCGCGGGGATGTCGACATCTTCCCCTCGGACCGGTACCTCGAGCCGTTCCGCCGGATCTTCGTGCCGCCCGCCGTGGACCTCGGCAAGAGGGAGACGGACGAGCCCGTCACCTCCGACATCAAACGGTTGATCCGGATGCCCGGGTCCCTCCACGGGAAGACGGGCCTGGAGGTCGTCCCGCTCACGCGCTCGGAACTCGACGGCTTCGTGCCCCTGCGGGACGCGATCCCGGGCGCGTGGACGGACGAGCCGGTGCGCCTCCGCCTCCGCACTGGAATCAAGATTACGATGAGGGACGAAACCTTTAATTTGGGGGAGGGGGTGGACTCCGTCCCTGAGTACCTGGCGATCTTTCTCGCTTGCCGGGGAGTCGCGTCGATTGCAGCGTAGGGGACCCTACGGATGGGCACGAGCTACAAGGATCGTCTCGAGGGCGGCTACCAGCTGCTCCGGATCCGGAAGCTGAAGGGCTGGATCGCGGCGGGGATGATCGCCGCGACCGCCGCGCTCGTCGCGTTCTCCCTCCTCGCGGCCGGCGCGAGCGCGAAGCCCCTGTTCATGCCCGTGGACGCGTTCCTACCGGTCCTCCTGGTCATGCTCTTCATCGGGGCCGTCCTTCAGATGTTCTTCCGGAGCCTGGGGGTCAAGTACGCGCGGAAGGACAGCCAGCGGTTCCTGATGATCAAGAACTCGATGTCCCGCGCGACCTGGGTCGTCGTGGTCGGTATCGCGGTCGCCGTCGCCCTCCTGGTCCCCCCCACGCACGCGGCGATCGACGGGTCCCTCAACGCGCCGCCCTCCGTCGAGTCCCTCCGGCCGGGCTTCAGCCTGCCGCTGTCCTTCGAGAGCCAGGACGGGCTCGGGCTCACCCGCTATGTCGGGGTCGCGGTGACCCTCACGTCGGGGAGCAGCCTGGACGTCATCGTGGCCCGCGGGGCGGCCACGCCGCAGCGGATGATCCTGACGACGACGGCGCCGACCCTCGCAATCCCGATCGACGTGAACTCGTTCGCCCTGTACACGATCACGTTCCAGAACCAGCCCGGGGGCGGGACCGTCGAGTTCACGTACCGCATGGACCGGGCGGTCCTGCCGGACCTGTTCATCATCGTCCCGCTCATCGCGATCGCGTTCGTCGTCGCGAACGCGGGCTTCCTCTTCTATGTCCGGCCCCTTCGCGAGAAGTACGAGAAGGCCTCGATCTACTCGATCGAGTACGCGCAGCGCGTGGGGTCGGGCGAGCGGCTCTACACGGAGTACGAGGCGCCGGCGCCCGCGGCCCGCGCGGTCCCCGTCGGGGTCGGGGCGGGCCGCGGTCCGTCCGTCCCGACACGGTACGCGCCCGCCCCGCCGGCCCCCGCGCCCCCTCCCGTGATCGAGATCCCGCTCGCGGTCCCGCCGCCCCCGCCGGAGCCCTCCGCCTCGGACCTGTTCGCGGAGGGCGCGAGCCTGTACTCGCAGGCGGAGTACGAGGCCGCCGTCGAGCGGTTCGACGCGGCGCTCGTGAAGGAGCCACGCTCCCAGAGGACCCTCCTCGCGAAGGGGAACGCCTTCCTCCACCTCGGCCGCACCGCGGACGCGCTCCAGGCGTACGACGAGATCCTCAAGTTCGACCGGGGGAACCTGGAGGCCCTCGTGGGCACCGCCCAGGTGTACCTCGCGGACCGCCGGTGGCGGAACGTGATCGACCTCGCGGACACGTACCTCGCGATGAAGCCCGGGGACGCGGAGATGCTCACGTTCCGCGGGGACGCGCAGCTCGCCCTCGGAAAGCGCTCGGAGGCCCAGATCTCCTACGAGGCGGCCCTCCTGAAGAAGCCCGGGGACCCCGACCTCCTGGCCCGGATCGAGCGGGCGAAGGTGGACATCGCGGTCCTCCAGTCCCGGGCCCTGATCGCGAGCGCGTCCGGAAACCTCGAACAGGCGATGGCCCTGTTCGACGACGTCCTCAAGGTCGAGCCCGAGAACGCGAACGCGCTCGTCGGGAAGTCCGTCGCGCTGCGCCGCGCGGGTCGGATCGACGAGGCCCTGGAGTGCCTCCACCACGTCCTCGCCCGCCAGCCGGGGCACGGCGGGGCGCTGGTGAACCGGGGTCGCATCCTGGAGGAGCGCGGGGACCTGGAGGACGCCCTCGAGGCGTACGACAAGCTCATCGAGCTGAACCCGAGGGATCCGGACGCCTGGGTCGCGCAGGGGGACGTGCTCGCGAAGATGGGGCGGGAGGAGGACGCGCTGAAGTCGTACGGGGAGGCCCTGAAGATCGCCCCGGGCGACGAGGACACGAAGGGGAAGATGCGCTCCCTCGAGACCGCGCGGGCTGGGGAGAGCCAGCTCCTCCGCGAGCTGTTCACGATCAAGGGCATCGGACCGGCGAAGGCGAAGGCCATCCGGGACGCGGGGTTCCACACCGCGGACGACTTCCGGAAGGCGACGGAGGACGACCTGATGAAGGTCCGGGGGATCACGAAGAAGGTTGCCTCGGACCTGATTCGGCACTTCGCCCAGGGCGGATCCCCGGGCGCGCAACCTTAAAGTAACGCCCGCCTCTGTGGCCGTCCCTATGAAGGTCTACCGGGTCACGGGAACGTTCCAGATGGGCCGCGTGAAGGCCCAGCCGTTCGCGATCGAGGTCGCCGCGGACTCCGAGGAGAGGGCCCGGGAGGTCCTCCTGAGCGAGCTCGGGAGCAAGCACGGGACGCCGCGGAGGCGGATCGCGATTGCGTCCGTCGCCGAGGTCCCGCCGGACCAGGTCGAGAGCGCGGTCGTCCGCCAGAAGGCCGGGGTGTCGCGGTGAGCGTCTCCGAGGCGGAGCTCCGCCGCGCGGTCAGCGTCCTCGACGCGTACCGGGCCCAGCTCGACGCGCTCCAGAAGCAGCAGGAGATCCTCGCGCTGTCCCTGGAGGAGATGATGCGGGCGCGGGAGACGATGGCCCGCTACAAGCAGGCGGGGAAGGGGGCCGAGGTCCTCGTGCCCGTCGGCGGGAACGCCTTCCTGTTCGGCGAGGTCTCGGACCCGGACCGGGCGATCATCGGCATCGGGTCCGACGTCCTCGTGGAGGAGCCGATCCCCGCCGCGCTCGAGCGCATCGACGGGCGGATCAAGCAGGTCCAGGAGGCCGGGGGCGGGCTCGCGCAGCGGATCGCGGACCTGGACGCCCGCGTGCAGGCCCAGTCGGAGTTCGTCCAGGGCGTGTACGAGAAGCTCTCCGAGGGGTCCGAGGGGACGCCGCCGGCGGGGAAGCCGCCAGACTGAGCGGGAGTGCGATGTTCAAGCTGCTCCGCGAGAAGCTCCGCGGCTGGCTCCACCGGACGGAGCCCGACGTCAAGGAGGCGATCGGGGAGGCGGGGAAGCGGATTGACGAGAAGAAGCTCGACTCCGTCCTGTACGACCTCGAGATCGGGCTCATGGAGAGCGACGTCGCGTTCCCCGTCGCGAAGGAGATCGTGGACACGCTCGCGACGGACCTCAAGGAGAAGCGCATCGTCCGCGGTGTGGACTTCGAGAAGGCGATTGAGCAGGCCCTGCGGGCCGCGGTCGAGAAGGTCCTCGCCTCGAAGCCGATGGACTTCTTCGAGTTCGTCGAGAAGACCCCGAAGCCCGTGGTTGTGATGTTCGTCGGCGTGAACGGGACCGGGAAGACGACGATCATCGCGAAGCTCGCGAACCTGCTCCAGAAGCGCGGGAAGACCGTCGTCGTCGCGGCGGCGGACACGTTCCGGGCGGGGGCGATCGAGCAGCTCGAGGTCCACGCGGAGCGGCTCGGCATGAAGCTGATCAAGCACGCGGCGGGGGCGGACCCGGCCGCGGTCGCGTTCGACGCGGTCGAGCACGCGAAGGCCCGGGGGCGGGACGTCGTGCTCGTCGACACGGCGGGCCGGATGCAGACGAACCAGAACCTGATGGACCAGATGAAGAAGATCCGGCGGGTCGCGAAGCCCCACCTCGTGATCTTCGTCGGCGACGCCCTGGCGGGGAACGACGCGGTCGAGCAGGCGAAGCAGTTCAACGACGCGGTCGGTGTGGACGCCGCGATCCTGTGCAAGATCGACGCGGACGCGAAGGGCGGGGCCGCCCTCTCGATCGCCCACACGATCGGGAAGCCGGTACTCTTCGTGGGCACGGGCCAGGGATACGACGACCTGACCCCGTTCAGCGCGCAGTGGATGGTGGACAAGCTGTTCGCGGCGGAGGCCTAGGGCCGCGGGGCCTTCGGCACCCATCCGAACCGCTTCCGGAACAGCCACACCATGTTCTCCGCGGCGTCCCGCACGCTCCGAATCTTCTTCTCCCCGATCCGGGAGCGGTACTCGATCGGGACCTCCTGGAACCGCAGCCCCTTCCGGATCGCCTCGAGCTTCAGCTCCTCGGAGAACGCCATGCCGTCGTGGAAGAGTTCGAGCCGCGGGAGCACGGACCGCCGGATCCCCCACATCCCGCTCTGGCTGTCCTGGATCGGGAAGCGGTACAGCCACCGGGCCGCGGTCGTGAGCATCCGGTTCCCGAGGCGGTGCATCCCGCTCATCACGCCCTCGTCGAGGTGCGCGAGGCGGTTCCCGGAGACGAAGTCCGCCCCCTCCTCCTCGATGAGCCGGACGAACTCCGGGATCCGGTCCGCGGGGTACGTGAGGTCCGCGTCGAGGGTGACGATGACGTCGCTGCGCGCCGCCGCGAAGCCGGTCTTGTACGCGCGGCCGTACCCGGGGCGGGGCTCGGCGATCACCCGCGCCCCCTTCGCCTGCGCAGTCTCCACGGTGCGGTCGCGGGAGTCCGTGTCGACGACGAGGACCTCGTACGAGCCGCGGCCCGCCATCGCCGCTGCGACCTGGTCCAGGACCCGCCCGATGGAGGCCTCCTCGTTCCTCGTCGGGATCACAATCGAGACCTTCGGCGCCTCCATCGCCCGCGCATCTTGGGGCGGGCCTTAAGGGTATCGCGGCGGTTCGTCAGGAGGCGATCCGCGTTCGCCCGAAGAACCGGTACCCGACGTATCCGAGGAGCGCGACCGCGAGGCGGCCCATCGACCAGAACGTCGCCTGGCGTCGGAACAACTCCACGGGGCGGTACGTGGACCACAGCGCGCCGTGCTTCGAGGTGAGCTGCTTCCGGCCCGCCCCGTTCCAGAACGCCTGCCGGAGGAAGTCGTACACGGAGTCGCGGGTGCGGTGGTACACGATCGCGTCCGGCGCGTAGGCGATGGGGTGGCCCGCACGGACCGCGCGGAGGTTCAGGTCGATGTCCTCCGCGGTGACGAACCAGGGGTCGAACCCGCCCACCGCCTCGAAGGCCTTCCTCGCGTACGCGAGGTTGCACGACGGGAACGTGACGTCCGAGCCGGCGTAGATCAGCTCGACGCGCTCGAGTTCCTCGAAGGGCTTGTACCCGATGTGGATTGTCTTGCCCGCCACGATTGCGGACTCCTTCAAGCGGGCCCGGAGGGCCTTCAGCCAAAACGGGTTCGCGATGCAGTCGCCGTCGGTGAACGCGACTGCCTCGCCCCGCGCGGCCCGCACCCCGGCGTTCCGGCCCTCGCCGCGGGTCCCGCCCTTCCGGAGGAGGCGCACGAACGGGTACCGTCTCGAGTACTCCTCGACGATCTCGCACGTGCGGTCCATGCTGCCCGCGTCCACGATTAACACCTCGAGCGGCCCCTCCTGCGTGACGAGGCTGTCGAGGAGATCCCGGAGGTTCCTCTCCTCGTTCTTCACGGTTACGACGACGCTGATCAGCACTGCGGCGGCGTAAGGGAGGGTCTGTTAAGTGTCTTTCGCGGGAGACGCCAGAATTCTATAAGGAGGACACTATCTTTATAGCGCGTCGGCCGTTCGGAAGCCCCGCCATGGGGCGCATCGTGACGATCATCGGGACCCGCCCGGAGATCATCAAGATGGCCCCCGTCGTGAAGGCGCTCGACGCGCTCCGGCACACGCACGTTCTCGTCCACAGCGGCCAGCACTACGACCTGATGATGGACCGGGTCTTCTTCAAGGACATGCGGCTCCGCGAGCCGGACGTCCAGCTCGAGCTGAAGGAGCAGCCCCCGCACCTCCAGGTCTCCCGCACGATGCTGCAGGCCGCGGCGGTCGTGAAGGACGCGGACCTCGTCGTCGTCCACGGGGACACGAACACGACCCTCGCGGGCGCGCTCTTGGGCAGCAAGCTCGGGAGGCCCGTCGCGCACGTCGAGGCGGGGATCCGCTCGTTCGACAAGACGATGCCCGAGGAGGTGAACCGGATCCTCACGGACCAAGTCTCCCGCCTCCTGTTCGCGCCGACGGAGACCGCGCGGCGGAACCTGGAGAACGAGAACGTCCGCGAGGGGGTCCACGTCGTCGGGAACAGCGTAATCGACGCGCTCCGGCAGAACGCGGACGAGGCGGCGAAGTCTTCGAGGATCCTGAGGCGCCTCAAGGTCGAGAAGGGGAAGTACGCCGTGCTCACGTTCCACCGGCAGGAGAACGTGAACGCCGCGGACCGCCTGAAGCGCGTCCTGCAGGCCATGGAAGCGGTCGCCGCGAAGTTCGCCCTCACCGTCGCCTTCCCGATCCACCCCCGCACGGAGAAGACCGCGAAGCAGTTCGGGCTCTCGCGTCTTCTGAAGGCCCCCGGCCTGAAGGTGATCCCGCCCACGGGCTACCTCGACATGCTCGAGCTCGAGCGGAACGCCGCCCTCGTGTTCACGGACTCCGGCGGGCTCCAGGAGGAGGCGTGCTTCTTCCAGGTCCCGTGCGTGACCCTGCGGGAGAACACGGAGCGGCCGGAGACCCTCGAGACCGGGGCGAACGTCCTCGCGGGGACGGACCCAAGGCGGATCCTGGAGGCGACGGAGCGGCAGCTCGCCGCCGCGCGGGACTGGCCGAACCCCTACGGCGACGGCACGACGGGGCCCCAGATCGCCGCGATCGTCGCCGGCTTCCTCGGGTGAAGAGATGGCCCGCCGCGTGCTCTTCCTCCGGTCGAAGAGCCCCGCGGGGATCGAGCCCCGGCTGGACCGCGAGGCGCGGGCGCTCGCGGGCGCGGGCTACGAAGTGCGCGTGTACCTCTGGGACCGGCGACTCGAGCACCCCCGCCTGGAGAAGCGCGAGGGCTACACGATCGAGCGTCTGCACCGACGGGCCTCCTATGGCGGGCCGGACCTCCTCGTGAGGCTGCCGCTGTGGTGGCTCCGGTGCTTCCTGCGGATCGCGCGGGAGCGGCCGGGCATCGTCCACGCGGTGGACTTCGACTCCGCAATCCCCGCGGTCGCGACGAAGCGGATCCAGGGTCACCGCCTCGTCCTCGACGTCTTCGACTTCTACAGCGACATGATCGCGCGCCCCCTCTCGCCCGGGATGCGGGCCCGGCTCGCGCGCTGGGAGCGGAGGGCGATCCGCGCCGCGGACCTCGTGATCCTCGCGGACCTGGCCCGGACCTCCCAGCTCGGGGAACCCGCCCCTCGCACCGTGATCGAGGTGATGAACGTCCCCGAGGAGACGACGGTCGCGTCGAAGCGGAGGGGAACAGAGTTCCTCGTCTTCTACGGCGGGATGATCGCAAGGGACCGGGGCCTCCCGCAACTCGTCGCGGCGTGCGAGGACAGCGGCGCCAGGCTCCTGGTCGCCGGCCACGGCCCGGACGAGGCGGCCCTGATCCCCGGGATCGAGTCGTCCCCCGCCGCCCTTTACCTCGGGAACCTGCCGTACGCGCAGGTCCTTGAGCACACCGCCGCGGCGGACGCGATCGTCGCGCTCTACGACCCCGCCGTCCCCGGGAACCGCCTCGCGTCCCCGAACAAGCTGTTCGAGGCGATGATGTTCGCGAAGCCCGTGATCGCGAGCGACGGGACGCGCCTGGCGGACGTCGTGCGGGAGGTGGGGTGCGGGCTCGTCGTGCCGTACGGGGACCCGGAGGCGCTCCGGGCCGCGCTGGAAAAGCTCATGCTCTCGCCCGCCGAATCGCAGGCGATGGGAGCGCGCGGGCGGGCCGCCTACGAGGCCCGGTACAACTGGGCCGCGATGGAGCGCCGCCTCCTCGAGGCGTACGCGGGGCTGTGACGGGATGCAGGTCCACCACGTCGCCCCGCACTTCTACCCGGAGACGGGCGGGGCGGAGTCCGCCCTCCTGCGCCTCTGCGAGTTCCTCGTCGAGCGGGGTCACGAGGTCGTCGTCCACACGTCGTCGCGGACGTACCAGCGCGGGCGGCTCCCGGAGCGCGGGACCTTCGGCAAGATTGAGATCCGCAGGTACCGGCCGGTGTTCCGCCTCGGGTACTACGCGACCCTCCTCCGGCCCCGGATCGAGGGCGCGGACGTCGTCCACCTCCACGGGTACGCGTTCCTCGCGAACGACTGGACCGCGCGCAAGATGCGCGGCCGGGTCCCGCTCGTCTATTCCCTGTACCACGGCGTCGCCCAGCGCCCGCCCTCCGCGTTCGCCCGCGCGAAGCGCGCCCTGTATGACCCGCTCTTCGGGCTCAAGACCCTGTCCCGCGTGGACGCGATCCTCCCGCTCTCCGACGTGGACCGGGTGTGGCTCGAGGCCCGCGGCTTCCCCGCCTCCAAGATCCGCGTGATCCCGACGGGCCTCGACTCCTTCGCGTTCCAGGCGGGCTCGCCGGAGCGGGCGCGGGAGCGGGTCGGGCTCCGGCGGTACGTGCTGTACCTCGGCCGCCTGCATCGGGAGAAGTCCGTGGACCACCTCATCAAGGCGATCGCCTCCCTCCCGCAGCGGGACGTGTCCCTGGCCCTCGTGGGTCCCGACGCGGGCGCGAAGCCCGACCTCGTGGACCTCGCCGCCGCGTCCGGCCTGGGGGAGCGGGTGAGGTTCCTCGGGGAGGTCGACGAGCCGACGAAGCGCGACCTCCTGGCGGGGTGCGAGTGCCTCGTCCTCCCGAGCTTCTACGAGTCCCAGGGCATCGTGATCCTGGAGGCGTGGGCCCAGGGCCGCCCCGTCGTCGCGTCGAGCGTGGGCGGCGTCCCGTTCCTCGTGACGGACGGAACGGACGGGCTCCTGTACTGGTGGGGGGACGTGCCCGCCCTGACCCGCCACATCGAGGCGCTCCTCACGGCCCCCGCGCGGGCCGCGGAGATGGGCCGCGCGGGCCGCGAGAAGGCGCGGACGCAGTACGCCTGGGACCGGCTCGCCCCGCGGTTCGAGGAGGTCTACGCGGAGGTCGTCGGCCGGCGCCCCTCCCAGGGCTCACGCGGGCCGTAGCTCGAGCAGGACCGCCTTCGCGTGGTTCGGGAACGCCTGCTCGAATCCCGTGTCGTACACGTACCGGCCCGGGAGGACCTGGAGGAGGAAGTCCCACTCCCGCGAGACCGCGAAGCCCCCCGCCCGCACGGCCTCGAGGAACGAGCGGCGGGTGAAGAAATGGATGTGCCCGACGTCCTGGCCCTCGTGCAGGGTGCGGTCGTCCGGGAACAGGCCGAACACGGCGAGGGCGACCCGGTTCACGGGGGTCGCCGCGTTCGGCGTGGACAGCAGGACCCGTCCCGAGGGCCGCACGACGCGGCGCAGCTCCCGGAGGAGCTTGTACGGGTACCGGACGTGCTCGATCACCTCCGTCGCGACGACCGCGTCGAACGTCGCGTCCCGGAACGGCAGCGCCTGGCCGTCCGCGAGGACCTGCGGGTCCCCTCGGCGGGACACGTTGATCGCGACGAACTCGCACCCCCTCCGGTCGAACACCGCCTCCCCGGGGCCGACCTCCAACACCCGTCCGCGGTCCGGGAGGAACTCCGTCGTCACGCGCCCCCGGATCCGGAGGAGGTGCTGGGCCATGTCCTCGACGCGTCCGACCTTCATCGCGCCGCCGAAGGGATAGGCGGGCAAAATGGTTTCGACGCGCGACGGCGGGCGGAAGCAACGTTCAAGTGCGGCGCTGCGGGTGCGGGCGCGATGCGGGTGTGCCTCGTCCTGAACACGGACCTGTACGAGCCGTGGCCCGTCCTCCGCGCGATGCGGGAGGTCCGGCTCCTCCGGGCCCTCGAGCGGGACGTGGCCGTCGTGTCGTGGATCAAGGACGAGTCCGCGTGGCCCCCGCGGGAGGTCCGGGACGGCGTGCAGGTCCGGCGGGTGAAGTTCGCCCCGCCGAGGGGGGCGATGGCCCGAGCCCTCGGGTACCGCTCGATCTCGAAGATGTTCGCGCGGGAGATCGCGGCCCTGCGCCCGGACGCGATCCTCTGCCACGACCTGGAGATGCTGTGGGCCTCCGTGATGGCGGGCCGCTCCCTCCGGGTCCCGGTCCTGTACCACGCGCACGAGGACTGGCCCGCGATGGTCTCCGAACGGAGCCCGCTGGAGGCCCGCGTGTTCGCGAACCTCGAGCGGCGGCTCTGCGACCGCGTGGACCGCGTGTACACGGTCGGCGAGGAGCTCGCGGAGAAGTACCGCGCATGGGGGAGGCCGGTGACGATCCAGTACGGCTCGAAGGCGATCGCGGAGATGCCCCGCCTCGCGGAGGCGGAGCGGTCCGGGATCCGCGCGGCGTCCGGCTTCGGGCCCGGCGACGTCCTCGTGGGCATCGCGGGGTCCCTCGGGAGGGACGAGGCCCTCCCCACGATCCTCGACGCGATCGCCCCGATGGACCCGCGCGTGAAGCTGTTCGTCGTCGGCGGCCTCCCGAGGAAGGTCGCGGCCGCGAGGGACCTCGCCGCAGAGAAGGGCCTCGGGGATCGGGCCGCGTTCACGGGGCCCCTGCCGACCGCCGAATACCTCCGCCAGGCCGCGGTGCTGGACGTCGGCCTCGCCCTGTTCCACCTCACGAGCGCGAACCAGCGCTACGTCGTGCCGCTGAAGATGTTCGACTACATGGGCCTGGGCGTGCCGATGGTCGTGAGCGACTTCCCCTCGATGCGGCGGATCGCGGTGGACGGATGCGGGTGCGCGGTCGCCGCAGACTCCCGGGACCCCGCCTCGATTCGAGCCGCGGTGGAGGGCCTTGTGCGGGACCCGGACCGGCGGCGGGCGATGGCCGCTGCCGCCCTCCGGTGCTTCGAGTCCACGTACGGGTGGGAGCGCCAGGAGGAGGCTCTGCGGGCCTCCCACCCCGTCTTCCGGCCCGGCTAGGCCCCCCTCCCCGGCACGGCAAGCTATTTACCGCCAGAGGCGGGATTCGCGGCCCGACATGGTCGACATCGAGAGCGTCCCGGTCGAGAACCCCGAGCACCTGAACGTGATCATCGGGCAGACCCACTTCATCAAGACCGCGGAGGACCTCCACGAGGCGATCGCGAACAGCGTCCCGCAGGCGAAGTTCGGGATCGCGTTCTGCGAGGCGAGCGGGCCGTGCCTGGTGCGGGTCGAGGGGAACGACGCGGGTCTCCGGGACCTGGCGCTGCGCAACGCGCTCGCGATCGGGGCGGGCCACACGTTCGTCGTCTTCCTCCGGGACGCGTTCCCGGTGAACGTGCTCCGAGCGATCCGGGACACGCCCGAGGTCGTATCCGTGTTCTGTGCGACCTCGAACCCCGTCGACGTGCTCGTCGCGTCGAACCCGCGCGGGCGGGGCGTCGTCGGCGTGATTGACGGCGAGCGGCCGAAGGGGGTCGAGACGGACGCGGACCGGAGGGCCCGAATGGAGTTCCTCCGGAAGATCGGGTACAAGCTGGGCTGACATGTCCCGCCTCCTCGCGGCCGTGAGCGCGAAGCCAATCCCGGCGAAGCTCCTCCTCGCGTTCCGCGCCCTCGCGGACGCCGGCCGGACCCCGAAGGACTTCGGGTGCCCGCAGCCGGATCCGAAGCCCGGCCACCCGGACGGCTGGGGGATCGCGTGCGTCGGGGAGGGCGAGGAGGTGTACCGCCGCGGGGCGAAGAAGGCGACCGCGGACCCTGCGTACGAGGAGGCCGTGAAGGCGGTCGCGCGGATGGCGAACCCGCCGTTCCTTCTGGTCGCCTACGTCCGCCGGTCCCCGCGGCGGGACCAGGTGAAGGAGGAGTTCAGCCACCCGTTCCGGCGCGAGGTCGGCGGCCGGCCTGTGTTCTTCGCGCACGACGGGGCGATCGAGGGGTACGAGGTGCGGGAGGGCCGGACGGACTCCCTCGTGGTCTTCGACCGCCTGCTCGATGCGCTCGGGCCGGAGCCCCGCCCCGAGGTGGAGCTGAAGCAGGCCGTGGCGCAGGCGAAGGAGGGCCTCGACGCCGCGTTCCCCCGCCGGGTCACATCGTACACGTTCCTGATGCTCGACGGGGACCGGATCGTCGGGCACCGGGACGCGAGGACCTGCGTCCCGTACTTCGCGCTCCACGAGGCGACGCGGGAGGGCCTCGGGATCGTGTGCTCGGAGGTTCTCGCCGGGTTCGAGGGGAAGTGGCGGCTCCTTCGCAACGGGGAGTTCCTCCTCGTCCCCGCCCGGTCGTGAGCGCGGGGGCCTCCCCCGGTTTTCCTCTTGGATGTCTGCATAAGCTTTAAATACGGCCCGATTCTAGGTCGCCTGTCTTTCCGGTTGGTCGGGAGGAGTTTCTGTGAAGGAGGTAGAGGTCGTCAACACCTGCCCGGAGTGCGCGAGCGAGCACCTCGTGCGGGACTACGAGCGCGCGGAAATCGTGTGCGAGTCGTGCGGGCTCGTTCTCACCGACTTCATCATCGACGAGGGCCCCGACTGGCGGGCGTTCGACACGGAGCAGCGGGAGTCCCGGGAGCGGGCGGGCCCGCCGTCGAGCGTGATGAGCCACGACAAGGGCCTCTCGACCTCGATTGGCTGGAGGAACAAGGACGCGTACGGCCGGCAGATCCCGCACAAGTCCCGCGCGCAGATCTACCGCCTCCGAAAGTGGCAGCACCGGATCCGCACGTCGAAGAGCGGGGAGCGGTCCCTCGCGCAGGGCCTCACGGAGATCAACACGATGGCCTCCAAGATGGGCCTGCCCCGCCACGTGCGGGAGTCCGCGGCGGTGCTGTACCGGAAGGCCTCCCTGAAGAACCTCGTCCGCGGCCGCTCGATTGACGAGGTCGTTGCGGCGACCCTGTACGCGGCGTGCCGCCAGTGCGACGTCCCGCGGACCCTCGACGAGATCGCGAACAAGACGCCCGTCGACCGGAAGTCGATCGGCCGGACGTATCGTACCCTCGTGCGGGAGCTCGGCCTCAAGCTCCTCCCGCAGAGCCCGAGGGACTACATCGCCCGCTTCTGCAACAGGCTGAACCTCGACATGGACGTCCTGCGCAAGGCGAAGGACATCCTCGACAAGGTCGAGAAGGACGAGCTCGCGAGCGGCGTGGCGCCGAGCGGCGTCGCGGCCGCGGTGATCTACATCGCCGCGATGCTCTCGAACAAGCCCTGCACGCAGAAGGAGGTCGCGGAGGTCGCCGGCGTCACGGAGGTCACGATCCGAAACCGGTACAAGCGAATCTCCGCGGCGATCGGGCTGCAGAAGCCCACGCCGTGAGGGCCGGGGCGGTCCTGGGCCGCGTCGGACAGGGATGAGCGATGGCACGCGCAAAGAAGCACGCATCGGGCGAGGCCGCGAAGGCCGCGAAGGAGCCAGAGGCCGCCACCCAGGAGACGGACGCCGCGTCGTCGAACGTCGCGAAGGGCGACATCGCCTGGATCGACTACGAGGGCTGGGTCGTGAGCCCGAACGGGACCCGATCCCTGTTCGACACGACCCGCGCGGAGCTCGCGAAGAAGGAGGACAAGTTCGACGAGAAGAAGGTGTACGCGGAGTTCCCCGTCGTCGTGGGCCACGGGCGCCTGATCCCGGGCCTCGACGAGGCCCTCCTCGGCGCGGAGATCGGGAAGCCTCAGGAAGTGAAGATCCCGCCGGAGAAGGGGGCGGGGGAGCGGGACCCGAAGCTCGTCGAGCTCCACCCGCTGCGGGAGTTCCTGAAGCAGGAGATTCACCCGGAGGTCGGGATGGAGGTCTCCTTCGGCGGGCGTAAGGGTACGATCACCCAGGTCACGGGCGGGCGCGTGCGGATCGACTACAACAACCCGCTCGCGGGCCGCGCCCTGCAGTACTCGTTCACGCTCACGAAGAAGGCCGGGATGCCGGAGGAGCGCCTGCGCGCGATCCTCGAGATGGACTACGGCCTCTCCCAGAACTTCGGCATCACGATCCGCGGCGAGGAGGCGGACGTCGTCCTCCCGGACATCTGCAAGACGGACGAGCGGTGGTTCGTCTCGAAGTTCCGCGTGATCGCGGACATCCGGGAGCTGCTCGGGTTCGAGAAGGTCCGGTTCGTCGAGGAGTATACGAAGCCCCCGCCGAAGCCCGAGCCCGCGAAGGAGGAGAAGGTGGAGGTGGCGAAGCCCGCCGAGGAGGCCCCGAAGGAGGAGAGGCGGGAGGAGCCGAAGCCCACGTCCGAGGAGGAGCGGGCCGAGGAGGAGCTCCCCCCCGAGGAGAAGGCGCCCGAGGAACTCTGAGCGCGCCCCGTCCCCATGGAGAGAACCTTCGCGCCGCGCGAGTTCGCAACCTTTAATGCGGGCACCCCACCTTTGCGGCGCGGGCCCCGGTAGCCTAATGGATAGGGCACCAGCCTCCTATCGCCCTCGTGCAGGGCGGGAGTGAGCTGGCGATTCCGGGTTCGAGTCCCGGCCGGGGCGTGTCAGCCGCGGAGCTTCAGGTCCTTCAGGAGCTTCCTCGCGGCCGTGCGCGGGTCCGTCTTGCGGCCGACGATCGCGCCGACCTCCTCTTCGAACTTCTCCCCCGGCGCGTCCTCCGAGAACGACTCCGCCAGGAGCCGACGCATGGATTCCAGAAGCTCCTTCCGGGCGCGGTCCGACTCCCGCCTCCGCCACCCCGGCCCCGCCCTCAGGTACTCGTGGTGGCGGCGAATCGCGTCCGCCAGGGCGGGCAGCCCCTCGCCCGCGAGCGCGGAGGTCTTCAGGACGGGCGGCCTCCAGCCCGCCCGGTCCTCGAGCATGAACTCCAGGTTCGACACGAGCGGGTCCGCGCCCCCGAGGTCCACCTTGTTCACGACGTAGATGTCCCCGATCTCGAGGATGCCCGCCTTCATCACCTGCACGGCGTCCCCGGACTGCGGCATCTGCACGACGACCGTGGAGTGCGCGCGGCTCGCGATGTCGACCTCGGACTGGCCCGCCCCGACCGTCTCGACGAACACGAGGTCCATTCCGAACGCGTCGAGGACCTTCACCGCATCGAACGTCGCGAGGGCGAGGCCGCCCGCGTGGCCGCGGGTCGCCATGGACCTGATGAACACCCCGGGGTCCGTCCCCGTGTCGGACATCCGGATGCGGTCGCCGAGGACCGCGCCCCCCGTGAACGGCGACGTGGGGTCCACCGCCACGACGCCGACCTTCTTCCCGCGCTCCCGGAACTCCCGCATGAGGCGGTTGATGAGGGAGCTCTTGCCGACGCCGGGCGGGCCGGTGAACCCGACGACGTGCGCCTTCCCCGTGTTCGGGTAGATTTCGGCGAGGGCCTCCGAGGCACCCGCGTCGTCGTCCTCGATCATCGAGATCAACTTCGCGGCGGCGCGCTTGTCGCCCTTCAGGAGGTCGTCGACGAGCTTCACGCGCCCACCGCACCGCGGGAGGGGGAGATAGCTTTTCCCTCCAGGGGGTTCTGTCCGGAGTCGGGTGATGAACGCCGCGGCCGCATGGACGGAGAGGGGTGTAACAAATCGGGTGATGGCGAAGCAGCCGCGCACGCGGGGGGTACGTTACCTGTGGGCCTCGACCGTAAGGTCACCTTAGCCCTAGTGGCATAGGGATGCTCTGAGCGAGACGCTTGTTGTCGCAGTTGCCCCTCAGACTGAATACGCGGACACTCTCGTGTTGGTCTTCCGGGGGCGCTCGTTCTGGCGTGGGATAAGGCTTCCGCCTGACATCTCACTTTTCCTCGGAGAACTCTGTGCGTTTGGCACCTCCGGGCTCACGGGGCTGGTCCGGTCGCTCCTTCATAGATTGCGGCCCATGGGGGTGGACGTCTTGAGGGAGCTGTGGGGCAGGCTTGGCCGACCGTGCCACGTGACGTGTCTTCT
>Ga0209002_10000487_pt1 | contig 32020 bp, 32 predicted proteins | sample Rifsed16ft2_FD_184010 | JGI IMG/M metagenome (GOLD analysis project Ga0209002, IMG submission 184010) | Soil microbial communities from Rifle, Colorado, USA - sediment 16ft 2 (version 2) | ecosystem: Environmental > Terrestrial > Deep subsurface > Rock core/Sediment | place: Rifle, Colorado...
TTGTTCCCCAGCCTAAGCTTTGTACCGATAACGCGGCCTATATCGCCGCTTTTGCTTTCTTTAATTCAAATCCCATCGGCTGGGAAAAAATCCAGAGCAATCCCGAGTTAACAATTGACGGCCAAGTTTAGTATACTTTGCCTAGCATGGATAAAATTTATGACCATTCTACCTACGAACAAGGCATTTATAAACTTTGGGAAGACTCCGGGGCATTCACTCCAAAGCCTTCTAAAGATAAAGAGCCTTTCACCATCATCATGCCCCCACCGAATGCCAACGACAATCTCCACATCGGCCACGCCCGTTTTGTAACCATTGAGGATGTTTTAACCCGCTACCACCGAATGCTCGGAGAGCCCACGCTTTGGCTCCCCGGTGCCGACCACGCCGGAATCGAAACCCAGTTTGTTTTTGAAAAAAAGCTTAAGAAGGAAGGCAAAAGCAGACAAGATTTTGACCGCGACACTCTCTATCAAATGATTTGGGACTACGTTTTGGAAAACAAATCCAATATGGAAAATCAGCTTCGGGCCCTGGGGGCATCCTGCGATTGGACCAGAAATAAATTCACTCTCGACCCCGAGATAATTAAGATTGTCTACGCAACGTTTAAAAAGCTCTACGATGACGGGCTTATTTACCGGGGGGAAAGAATAATTAACTATTGCCCCCGCTGCGGAACCGCGTATTCCCAGCTGGAAGTAGATTCTGTAGAGCGGGATGATGCTCTTTATTTTCTCGACTATGGACCAATTATTATTGCAACGACTCGTCCAGAAACAATCTTTGCCGACGTTGCGGTTGCGGTCAACCCCAAAGATCCCAAATACAAAGACCTGCTTGGCAAAAAAGCCACACTGCCATTAGTAAAAAGAGAACTTCCGATTATCGCCGACCCATTGGTAGATATTAACTTCGGGACCGGGGCTCTGAAGATTACTCCCGGCCACGACGCAACCGACTTTGAAATCGGCCAAAAGCATAATCTCCAAACTATCTCTGTAATTGATGCCGAAGGGAAAATGACCAATACCCCCGAAAAATACATCGGCATGACGGCTGGGGCGGCTCGAGAAGAAGTAATCAAAGACCTTGAGGCTGCCGGAAAAATCAAAAAAGTAGAAACCATCCATCATGTTGTTGGTGTCTGCTATAAAGACAAAGGCCTTATTGAGCCGCTTGTTTCCAAGCAGTGGTTTTTGAAAGTCGAATCCTTGGCCAAAGAAGCATTTGGGGCAATTTCAAAAAAGAGGGTTTCTTTTGCCTCTCCCAGATTCGAAAAAATTGCCAAGCATTGGCTGAAAAACCTAAAAGACTGGAACATCAGCCGCCAGATAATTTGGGGCATTAGAATTCCGGCCTTCAGGTGTGACAAGTGTCTGGATTGGACCATCACCGACGGAGCTCACCCTGAAAAATGTGAGGGCTGCGGCCACACTAAATTAACTCAGGATACCGACACCTTCGATACCTGGTTTTCTTCCGGTCAGTGGCCTTATGCAACCCTTAAAACTACAAAAGCCGGTGATTTTGAATATTTTTATCCCACCTCAGTCATGGAAACCGCCTACGATATTATCCCCTTCTGGGTAATAAGAATGGTCATGTTGGGGCTTTACTCAACCGGTGATGTTCCTTTCCGAGACGTTCTTATCCACGGTCTGGTTAGAGACAAAGAGGGGCAAAAAATAAGTAAATCCAAAGGAAATGTTATAGATCCCCTGGAAATGACCCAGAAATACGGGGCGGATGCCCTAAGAATGAGCCTTATTTGGGGAACCCTGGTAGAAAATGATATCTCCCTTTCGGAAGAAAATATCCGGGGACAGAGAAATTTCGCCAATAAAATCTGGAACGTCGCCAGGTATGTGTTTATGGAACCGAAAGGAAAAAAGACAAAGAGAAATCAAGATGATGAGCTTATCGTCAAGGAGCTGAAAGCAAGCGCAAGGAAAATAACAACCGCTCTTAACGGCTTTCGAATCAGCGAGGGAACAGAAGAAATTTATGATTTTATCTGGCACAAATTTGCAGACGTTTATTTGGAAAAAACCAAAGGCCGACGCGCCGAGTCCCAGAAAACTTTGGAGTATGTTTTACAAGAAAGTCTAAAACTTCTTCATCCTTTTGCCCCGTACGTTACTGAAACCATCTGGCAGCATGGACGTGAAAGATTCGACTCTCCTCTTCTTATTTCCTCCGCTTGGCCCAAAGTTTAGAGAGCAGGCGTTGCCGTTGGGGTAGCGCTCGGAGAAGCTGTCGGACTTCCAGATGGGGATGCCGTTGGGGTAGCTGACGAAGTTGCTTCTGGGGTTGGTTCAATTGTAGGCAGAGGAGGCGGGGTTACACAGGGTCCAAACTCGCAGTTTGGTCCGGTCCTGCCAACGCTTGTTCCATCCGGACAAACTTTTACCTCTTGAGTACAGGCCTTTTTGCCAGAGAAAATCCCTTTCCCGATTATCAAGTAAGCCCCTCCCAAGACTATCGACAAAAAAAGAAGCCCTAGTCCTAGCCAGAGAATTTTATTTGATTTCTTTGTGGGGACTTCGGGCTGAGGGGGTTGTGTCGTTTGTGCGCTTGGGGTAACCGTAACCGTTGGTGTAGCAGAAACCATTGGGGTGATTGGTTGCTGGGGCACCTGTTGTGGAGTCGCCTGAGGAAGACCTCCCTCCTCTTCGGACTTGAGTGAACTTAAGTCTTCCTCGAGTCTTTGGATTTTTTCCTCCGGGACTTGCGCTCCCTGTGGTTTCTCGTCCATAATTAATACCAGCTTATCACAATAATTTAAAAAATATCAATGGCTAAGACTGCCCAAAAGAAAAGTTCTTCAAAAAAATCCAACATTAAAAAACAGGTGATTCTTTTTTGCTCGTGCTGCGCGGTTGGTCTCATCCTTCTCATCACTGGCTTTAACTTAAACTCTTTCTTTAACGGTGAAAGAGTCTTGGGGTCAAAAACCCAAATCGAAGAGAGTGCCTCAATCAAGTTGGCGGCGGACAAAGAATTTTGGAATAATTTTTTACAGGAAAATCCCGATTATTTCGAAGGCTGGATTGAACTTACCGGTCTTTATGTCGAATCAGAAGAATTTGACCTGGCCAGACTTGCTTTGGATAAGGCCAGACAAATCAATCCTAACTCCAAAGAAATCCGCAACTTAGAAGAGAGACTTAAGTAGTTACTCCTGGGGTTTTTCTTCCTCTTTGGGGGCCTCTGCCTCGCCCGGAGCTTCACCCTCGGCGGCGGGGACTTCCTCACCGGGGACTTCTCCTTCGGGAGCGGCCTCAACCGGAGGTGCAACGACTTCCTCTTTTTGAGGAGGTTCAACTTTTGCGATTATGCCTTCGGGGTCGGCTTTAACCTCAACCTTGGATTTATCATAGCTTAGGTCCCCCACCTTAATGGTCTGGTCAACCTCGGAGAGACTGGAGATATCAACGACAAACTTTTCAGGAAGGTCTCCCGGAAGGGCCTCGACCTCAACCTCGTCGATATACTGAACGGCAGTCCCCACTCCGCTTTTTTCTGCAGGCGACTCCCCCGTCACTTCAACCGCAACTGAGGCCGAAACCTTCTCTTTAAGGTCTACTTGGCGAAAATCAACATGAATTGGGGTGTCGCTTACGGGGTTGTATTGTACATTTGAAACAAGAACAGCTCTGTCTTCTTTTGATTTGTCTCCTTGAAGCTTGAGGGTAATTAGGCCCGTCTCTCCGACCTCGGAAAAAACCTTCTTGAAGTCCGAAAACTTTACCTGGACTGCCAGAGATTTTATCTTTTTGCCGTAGACGTTTGCTGGAAGTTGGTCCTCTTCCCTTAGCTTCTTAACCTTACGTCCGGAAACCGTTCTTACTTGTCCTTCTAGAATTTGTTTATCCATGTTTACCAAATAATACGCGAGAACAAATCTCGCGTAAGATAAGTATTATACCCATATCCTCCCCCTTGGGTCAAGGAAAAACTTGGACTAAATGTTGGGGCTATCCCCTGCGGCAAAAAGTAATTAACCGAAATGGGGTCCGAATCTGTTCCCGCCTGCTTCCTCCAATAGAGTCGGTATTCCCCGCTCCCTGAGAAATCCAGCTGTACTTCTTCCTCCCACGAGAACGTGATGTCCTTTTTCTCCTGCGGTAAAACCTCGACCAAAACCCCGGCTTCTTTCCTCCCCCTGATCTCCTCTATTTCTGGGGTCAGTGTCGCTTTTTCGTTGGAGGAAAATGTCTCCACGCCGGTTATCTCGGAGGCCTTGGGAATCATCAGCCGGAGGTAGGTTTTGTATCTGCCCGACTCCCCTAGGGCCGGATTGGCATCGTTTTCCAGTTTTAGAGTCAAGAACCTCTTGATAGAGGTTGGGGCCAAAGATACCTCAAGCAAGGCACTTCTTTTTAAGAAATAATTAGCCTTATTAACCCCTACATTTGCCTCAACCATCCCCAGCCAGTCTGCGTAGCAGTTACCGCTACAAGTGGGCTGGGTAACCGCTCCGTCAACTCCCATCGGGGCCATCGCGGCTTGGGCGCGTCTGTTGTGAACAAACACTTGAATGTGCCTCTCCTCTAAGTTTTTAATCAAGGATCTTGCGAAGTCCAGATACTTTCCCTGGGGTATGTTTGATATTTGGGCCATAAGCTCTCTGGTTAAAGAAGTTAAGATGTTAGTTTTCTTGTAAGAACCAGGGAAAAAGTTGCCCTCAACCTCGGATTGAATCTTCTCATATAAATTCCCCTCATCGATAACCATATTGAAATCCGAAAGGCCTATCGGACCAAGAACGCTAAGGAAATTCTTGGCAACCGCGAGATCAACCCCCACCACCCCGTCAACGGACTTGTCCATCTCTTTATCCAGAAACCACTCGGCCCTGGCGGCCGAAACCGGAAAGTCCGCGTCCCAATTGGAATCTCTTAAAAACCAGTTGGCCTCTCCCAAATAGTCCTTGATTGGTAGTGGCGGTTCAACGTGGCCCTTGAGTTGTCCGTCGGCTGCATAAACATCCGAGACGCTCGTATCCGCCAACCTTCCCGAATCAAAAGTCAAAAGAGCAAAAGAACCGATAAATCCGCCGGTGGGCCTAAGCTCCATATTATTTTGAAAAAGGACTAGATAGGTTGTCGGTTTGTCTTTTCCCAAGAGAGACGGAAGCTCTAAGGCTATGGATTTTAAACGCAGGGCCGTCTCTCTTGCGGAAGATACTTTCTCGGCTGGGAAATATTTGTCTGAGATTTTTCCCCACAGACCATTAAGGTTTTCGGCTTCTCCTTGAATAAATCCTCCCTCTTTATATATCCAGTCTAGCCCCACCGAGATTTCTTGAGAAAGGCCTGATATGTCATAGACTTCGTTGCCAAGAATGCGCGTAATTAAGATCCTGGTCGTGTTTGCAATGCCCAGCCCTTGGTCCATAAGCTTTGAACTGCGGTAGGCAAGACCGGAGACTTCCCTGCTTCCTCTAAATAAACTTCCCAAGACAGGGACCTTGGAGTAAAGAATAAAAGTACCAAAAGAAACGGACGCTGTGGCCTTGCCTATCGGCAAAAGGTAGGCAATTCCAGAAAGGCTACCTTTTTCTGCCCGACCGGCAATTGCGACCAATGAGGTCAGCGAAATCCCCAAGAAAAGGTAAGGCAAAACCAACAAAGTAAAAATTAGCAGAAAAACCCTGCCGAAATGAAATTTAGGCAAGGAAATTGTGGGGAGTTTTACTTTTCTTTCTTTTGTTGGGCTGGGCCGAACAAAAACTTTGGGCTTTATGCCGGATTCCCTTAACCAATCCAGGCTCTCCTTAATTAATGGGTCTAGGGGTTTTTGTAATATCTCTTTTTTCTCTACCGACTCCTCGTTCCTTCTTTTTAAATTCCCGTACACCATCGCGGTTTCGGGCAAATACTTTCTGATTTTTTGAAATAGCTCCTCCTGGGTAACCTGTAGGCCCAATAGGGCTAGGCTACCCCCGTAAGGACCGAAGGAAAAGAGGGCCTTCACGATTTGTCTAGCCGTATCTCCAAACTCCAATGGATAAAACGTTGTCTGTTCTTTTGAAAGGACAAACTCTTTCTTATAAATAGCCTGCGACAGCGCATCTTTCAGGTAATTGTTGTATGAGAGCTGAATTCTCGGCCCCAGCCCATCTCCCACAAATATTACGCCGAACTCTTGGGAAAAAGGCGCAATTGCCTCCCCGATCTCTCTCGCCCTCTTGGCGTCGTCCCACGTGTCCGAAGAATACGGTAGAACCACAAGCGTCTTTCCCCCGCTTATCTTGAAATACTTTAGGAAATCTTTAAGGGTGGTGTCTGGAACAACCAGTTCGGGGTCAGAGAAAACAAGATAGTCGGAAGACGCACCATCAGGGGCGGTTGATATTTCGATGGAATTTCTTTGACTTATGTGGCTAGTTCTTTCTTCCCACTCCTCTTTTTCTTTAGAAAAAATCTTGACATAGCAAAAGTTGGACAAAAGCTTCTCGACCAGATTAATCGAAAGCGGGTCGGGGTTGGCAAAGACAGAAACGATGGGTTTGTGCTGCATGCTCTTTTAATCCTATTTCAATTCCCGCAGGTTTTCAATTTGTCTTTGCTAATCTTTCAGGGGCAATTTCCGTAAAAATTTTCTTTTCAAGTGCAAGAGGAAAAAATATTTGCTTAGGTACGTGAAACTCCCGTCAGTTTTCATCAAGGACTTTGTTGACCAAAAGGTCCGCCAATTTATTCTTTGACCGGGGAACTGCAGTAAAGAAAATTCTTGAGGAGATCTTTTTCTCCAACTCTTTAATGCTGAAGAAATAATTTCTCAAGTTTTCGTTCTTGATTTTAAAAAGGCCGGCCAACTGTTTGGCAACCAGTTCCGAATCCAAGACGAAGTAAACTTCCGAGGGAGGGTTTTTTGATTTCTCCAACCATCCCATTCCCGCCAGGACGGCCGAATACTCCGCTGCGTTATTTGTCTGCTCCCCCAAAAACCTTGCTTCTTTATAAATCACTTTTCCGTTTTTCTCCACAACAAACGCCGCTGCTGCGGGTCCAGGATTGCCGCGAGCTCCGCCGTCACAATAAATCTTCAGGGTGTTTTCCATTTGTTCTTACGCTATCAAATGTCGCGCCTGAAAGAAAGTCCCAAGATTAATGAAAAAAGGAGCTGATTTTGCTGAAGCGTTAGCCAATAGTGGTCAAAAAGTCCGGTTATCAGAATTGCCAAAACCGGGAGCAGAATCGCCCAGCTTTTTTGTTTCGTGGCCGCCTGAAGTGATTTAAAAACAAGGCCGAGATAGATAAGGAGGCCGAAAATTCCTGTCTCCGCCAAAACCAAAAGATTGGTGTTATGAACCGGCTGCAGCCACCAGCTGACCCTAGGTAAGATTCCGGAGGTCGGAAGTTCCGGAATAAAATTGTTCAGTCCCACACCCCAGACCGGAGATTTAGAAAGCATCTTTCCGCTTGCTTGGGCCAAAACAAGCCGATTAAAAAGACTCTCCTTAGCTTCTCCTCCCCTATTAATAAAGACGTTGGCAACAATTGGGAGGGCCAGGCTGATAATAAGTGTCAGAAAAAATCCCGACACCACTATTTTTGCGGCAAGTCTTTTCCTTTTTCTAAATATCAGGTAAAAAATTACAACAGCCAATAAAGATATATACGCGTTTAAAGAGACTGAAAGAAAAACCGAAGCGGCTCCCAAAAAGAGTGTGACTTTCATGATCTTTTTTTTGTTTCTATTAAGAAGGGCGACCAAAAGACTTGCGACAAGCATAAAGCCCGCCAGGGAATTGGGATGAGAAAATGTCGAGTATGGCCGCAAGAATTCTTTTCCGAAAAAACCAAAAAGCGCAATTCCGGGTGTCTGAGAATCGAAGGTTCTTTCTCCCAAAAGATACAATGGTCCTCCTAGTGTTTTTTGAAAAAGAAACTGTCCTATGCCCACAAGAGAAAAAAACGAAATCGAGAGGGCCAGCGGCAAGATGAGGTTCTTTTGAATATCCAGGTTTTTTGCGCCAGAGACATAGTTCCCCAAAAAAATAAGTTCCAGTACCTTTATCCACTTAAAGAGGGCGGCTTGGGGTAAAGAGGCAAACAAGATATTAACCGCCGCAAAACCGAGAATTGAAATTGCCCAGTAATTTATCCTTATTTTCTTTTCCCTCAGAAACCAGAAGATAAAAAGAAGAAGAACCAGAGCGTCCGTTAGATATAAAGTCGGGGCAAGATAGTCGACCCTTATCCCGAAAACGTAAGAGAAGTTGCTAAAGAAGTGGTACCCCAGCTGTGCGGGTAGAAGAAAAATCAAAAGGGAAAAAACTGGGTTTTCCCCCTTTTTTAGGAAGTTCTTCACTTTTTGGGTTTGACGACCAGATATCTCTCTTCACCCTCTCCCTGAGATTCGGTCTCAATTTCAGAATCTTCGGAGAGGGCCATGTGGATTACTCTTCTTTGGGCGGGGGTTAAATTGTAAAGAGGCTGGGGCTCTCCGGTTGTCTTGGCCCTCTCTGCCGTTGTTTTTGCCATCTGGGTAAGATATTCTTCCTGTTTTTCTCTCCAGTCCCCCACGTTTACCAGAACCCTTTTCCATTCTCCGGTTTCTTGTCGAACCATCATTCCCAAAACCGCCTGCAGGGAATTTAGTGTTTCTCCGTGGCGACCTATCAAAAGACCGGTCTCCTCGTCGGTGGCAACATTAACTTCAAGAGACTCGTTTTCGGTATCGTAGGAAACCTCGGCCTTGGCCTTGGTCCCCATTAAAGACAAGAGCTCCTCCGCTTCTTTTTGAACAACTTTTGCTAAGTCTTTTTTCATTTTAGGGTTTCGATTGTACCAGCCCTAGCCTTGAAACAAAAGGGGTTAACCCACCCCAGCCTGAAGTTCTGTATTGCTGATAGGCCTGCCAGAACGAGAAGAGAAGCCAATAAAGGGCCAGCCCGGATGGGAAGCTGAGTCCAATAATCAAAGTGAAAAGGGGAAAGGTAAATGTCATGCTCTGTTGCATGGCCGATTGTATATCGTCGGCCTTGCCAGGCGTTTTCTTGGCCGCTTTTTCCTGGGCCTTTTGGTAAGGCGCCATCATTTTTGCAGAGATGAACTGTAAAAGTGCGGCCAGGATCAAGGTTGGTCCGGGTAAAGAAAACGGAACCCCGGGAAGCCTAAACACGTCTGGTCTGGTTATATCCATATAAAGAAACTTCGTGTTTAGAGTTTCCCCTGCAGCAAATCTTAAGGGAGAATATAAAAGCTGGTTAAATTTGGTAATCGCATCCCCGTTGGGCGCGAGGGCCCGGGTAAAGACGTTAAAAAGAGCAATAAGAATGACTATCTGCAAAAGGTAAGGCAGACAGCCCGCTCCGGGATTGACCCCTCTTTGTTTATAAAGCTCCGACTGGGCCTGAAGAAGTTTAGTTTTATCGTCCTTGTGTCTTTCTTTAAGTTTGGAGAGCTGCGGCTCTATCTCCTTCATCTTCTTCATCGATTCCATGTACGGCTTCGTTAAAGGGAGGGTCAAAAACCTCAGGGCCGTACTAAATCCGATTATTGCCAGGCCCATGTTCCCGCCCAAAAGGCGGTAGAAAAGAACCAGCCCGTTGGCTAGTGGCTGGATTAAGATGACATTAAAAATATTCATTTTTGAATTTCAGGAACCGGGTCAAATCCGTATCCTCCAAACGGGTGGCAACGGGAAATTCTTTTTATTCCCAGGGCCGTTCCCCTGATAACCCCGAACCTCTCTATTGCTTCTTTTGTGTAGTCGCTGCAGGGGGGAGTGAAACGGCACCCCCTTCCGAACAACAAAACCAAAACCCATGAAAGGGTTTGCTTATATAGAGTTATGGCTATAACCAATGCCTTTTTCATTTAGTCAGTCCCGCTTTTCCCAGCGCTTCTTTGACTTCGTGCATCAGGGCGTCTGTGGATTTTTTAGTGCTTACTCCCTTTGCCAAAAAAACAGCGTCGTGTCCGGGTTTTAAATAGGCCATTTCATACCTTACCGCCTCGCTTAGGGCCCTTTTAATTCTGTTTCTTTGCACCGCCTCTTTTGAAATTTTGGTCGAGACAATAAAGCCGAATCGGGAAGGCTCGCTGTCTTCCCGGTTGAAAAACCCGAGTCCAAAAGACTCCGATTGAAACATCTTCCCTTGGGCCTCAACCCTCTCAAAATTTTTCGTTTCTCTAAGAGTAAACTGGCGAGCCAACATTTAAGCGCCGGCGGGGGTAAGCCTTTTCCTTCCTTTCAGCCTTCTTCTTTTAAGAACCAGTCTTCCCGTTTTTGTTTTATTCCTGGCCCTGAAACCGTGTGTCCTTCGCCTTTTTGTTTTGCTTGGTTGATAGGTTCTCTTTGTAGCCACCTCGACATTATACCAGCAAAAAAACCGAATGAAAATTATTAAAACTTCGTCTTTTTTGGGGGTTGACGGATTGTGGATAACTTAAATAAGATGCAGGAACCTTCCCGATAAGTCTTCTGCCCCCTAAAACATGGCCAAGATCGACAACTCTCTTGTTTGGAAAGATGCCCTAGAAATCTTGAGGCTTTCTGTTTCCCCCGCAATTTTTTCCACCTGGTTTTCCCAAACCCACCTGGACAGGGTGGAGGAGAAGGGAGGGAATCTAATTGCCCACATCGGCTGCGGTTCGGCTTTTGTAAAAGCAACCGTCGAGGGGCGGTACTTCGGTCTTTTGCAAGATTCCCTTACAAAAACTCTCGGTAAACCCTGTGGGTTGGTATTCCTTGTTAAGGAAAGGCAAGAAAAACCAAAAGAGGATTCTTTGCTCGCCCCGCTTTTTGATACGGAGAAAGAAAAGCAGGAAGAGCTTTTGGTCGGATTCACGAAAACCCGGGTCAGGCCAGGCTTTACCTTCGAAAACTTTGCGGTTTCCTCTTCCAATCAAATGGCCTGGGCCGCAGCAGAGGCGGTGGCCCAAACCCCGGGAAGTGCATATAACCCCCTTTTCCTTTGGGGTGGGGTCGGAGTTGGCAAAACCCACCTCATGAATGCGGTCGGGGTTTCTCTTTTAAACCAGAACCCCCGCACAAAAATTCTTTTCTGTACCGGAGAAGATTTTACCAACGACATCGTCGAGGGGATAAGGAATAAAACAACCCAAGCCTTTAGAGAAAAATACAGAAAACTTTCGGCTCTTCTTTTGGACGACATCCAGTTTATTGCCGGCAAAGACGCAGTCCAGGAGGAGTTTTTCCACACCTTTAATGCCGTCACCTCCTCCGGCGGCCAGATTATTCTGACTTCGGATCGCCCCCCCTCCGATATTTCCAAACTGGAAGAGAGACTAAAAAGCCGGTTTGAGGCGGGACTCATTGTTGATATTTCTCCGGCCGACTTTGAACTTCGTTGCGCAATTGCCCAGATAAAAAGCAGCGAAAGGGGATTGGAGATCTCATCGGAGCTTATCCAGCTAATCGCCGGAAACATCGATTCTGCTAGAAAAATAGAGGGTTTCCTAATCCGCCTTACCTCCGAGGCCAGACTTAAAAAGGTTGGGGTGGGGGAGGAACTTATTAGATCTATTTTGGGAAAGGGAGAAAAAGAAGTTGCCCCTCTTCGGGCCACTCCAAACGACGTCCTGGGGGCCGTTTCTAGGTTTTATTCTGTAGGGAAAAGGTCTCTTTTGGGAACCTCCCGGGCCCGACCGGTTTCAAGGCCCAGGCAAATCCTTATGTACCTCTTGAGGCGCGAGCTTGGCCTTCCCCTGGAGGAGGTCGGCCGCCTGGTTGGAGGAAGAGACCACACCACGGTTATGCACGCCGTTGAAAAAATAACCCAGCTGGCCTCCGAAAATGTGCAGATCCGTGAGGACTTGTTGGGGATAAAAAAGGACCTTTGAGGAAAACTTTGTCGGGTTTTGCACTTATCAACAATCCCTTTAAAGTTATCCACAAAAATATGCACAAACTCCCGAGGCAAAAATCAACAATAAAAAGTGAGCTTTCTCCTGGCCGAATATCCACTTATCAACATCAACTACTACTAGAACTACTATCTTAGATATGTTAAGAAAGGAAACAAGATAAACGATGAAAATTAAAATATCCCAGGAAACTTTGGCAAAGGCTCTTCTTACCGCTTCACGCTTTGTTAGTCCCAAAGCCCAACTTCCGGTCTTGGGAAACATCTATCTTTCTGCAAATAAAGCCAAACTCCAAATTGCCTCGACCAACCTAGAAATTTCTTCTTCAATAAGCCTCGCCTGTGATGTTTCTAAAGAGGGGGAGATAACCGTTCCCGGAAGGATAATTACAGAAATTGTTTCAAACCTCCCCTCCGGAAATATTACCTTGGAAGCAGAAAAAGAGCAGCTTAAAATTTCAACCGAAACTTTTGAATCTACGGTCTCGGGAATGAATTCGGCTGATTTCCCCAAGGTCCCGACCCAGATCGGGAAACCGGGAAGCCTAACTTTGTCAAAAGACCTGTTTTTACAAGCAATCTCTCAAGCCTCCTTTGCCGTTTCGATTGATGAAACCCGGCCCGTATTAACCGGGGTTCTTTTTATTTTTCAAAAAGAGAGCCTGGTCTTGGTGGCAACCGACGGATTTAGGCTTTCTCAGAAAAAAATAAAAATAAGCTCGTCCCCGAAAGCAGGAAGGATAATCATTCCCAAGTCGGTAATTTTGGAGCTAACCCGCTTTTCGGCGGAAGAAGACGAAATAATTATGAATTTTAACCAACAGGAAAACCAAGTTCTTTTCGGAATAGACAATGCGGTTTTATCTTCCAGGATTTTGGAAGGAGAATTTCCTGATTTTGAAAAAATTATTCCGAAAGAGACGGGAACACAGGTTTTTTTGGACAAAGAGGAATTTTTAAGAGCGATTAAGCTGGCCTCCGTTTTTGCCCGCGAGGCCGCAAACATAGTCAAGATAGAGATCGGAAAGGCACACCTTGATATTTCGGCCGAGAGTCAAACCTCAGGAAGTCAGACGGCAAGGGTTGACGCCAAAGTCGAGGGCGGAGAAAAGCTAGAAATTGCCTTTAATTACCGGTTCCTGGAGGAGTTTTTACATGCAGTCAAGGGGGAGGAAATAAAAATTGAGCTTTCGGGCCCCTCCTCTCCTGGCAAATTTATAGACACCAGCGATCCTGATTTTTTGCACCTAATAATGCCAGTCAGGGTCCAGGGGTAGGCCTTACTGGATTGGGCGATGGGTGGTTGAATAGCCCTTTGCCCACCTCGTTTGAAAATCCTCAATCGTTGTGGGCTGGAAGTACCAAATCTCTAATAAAATTGATTCCTCGACGTGTCCGATATAGGCGATTCCCTTGTCGGGATAAACGTAGAGGTTGAAGCCATTAACAGAGGCCGGGCCGTAAAGAGTATAAGGGGCGTTTCCATACTGGGAAGTTATGTCTTCAGTGGTTTTTTTGTCTTTTGCCGTAATAATTTCTCTGATAAAAACAACGGTATCTTCGGGGACAACAGCCTGGTGGGGGAGATTGGGATTATTGGACTTAAAATTGAGTAGTTCCGAGGCCTCATCGTTTAGCGGTTGGCCCAGGTTTTTCAAAACATCGCCCCGAGAACTGGTCCCCGGGATAAGGAATTTATATTTGGCGCCGGCAGAGGGGGTAGGGGTTGGGAGAGAAGGCGTTGACCTGGCCCGAAGAAGCAAAAAAGCTCCGACCACAAAAAGGCCAAGAAGCAAGACCAATAGAATCCTAATTTTTATTTTTCCCATCAGCCCACCTTAGCTTATCTAAAAATATAAGTTTCTACAAACAACTTGTTGTTTGGCTCGTTTGCTAAACAGGAGGAACCCACCGCAAAACGGGCAATCGCTTCAGCAAAACCTTCGGCCGGTTCGCCCCCCCCATAAGTACACACTGGGAGCTCCCCAAGTGTTCCAGGAAAAGCAAGATAGGCCTGATAGAGGTTGGGGGAGCCATAGGAGAGGACGTGGCCCGATTCGTGCGCCAGAATATAGGTGGCGTTGTGAGTATTTCCAAGTCCAGCCGAGTTGAAGTAAATAACGTTCCCCCCGGGAGCACAACCCCAGGCCCCACAAACCTTGGGGGGGTCGTAGTAAAGGTTAACCTGGCTATATGCGGCGCAAAGTCGCGCCACGTAAGTTGGAGACCCCCCGATCAAATTAGAGACAGCAGCCATAATTGCAGCCCTCTCGTTTGCCGGCCAGGTCCCTGCGATATTGTAACAACCGGTTGGGGGATTGCCGATTATTATCGAGGCCACCCCACTGGCCGAGGACCCGGTTGTTTCCGAAGTATCGGCCGTTACCGTAAAAGTGTTTATCACCAAAGAGTCTCGGTAAGATGCGCCGCTGTAAGTTTGGGTATAGGTATAAACATACGGCTCAACGGGAGAGATCTCTAAAGGAGTGGTCTCCGGCAGGGGGGCAGGGCAGGGAGAGGTCCCTTTTTCAGCGATGGCCTCGCACTTATGCTCGAAGCTAATATTCGTAATCGTACCCCTCTTCGCAGTTACGGTAATGGCATAAGAGACAGAAACAGGAAGGTTGGAATTTTCAAATGGGCCTGCTGGTTCAACCTCTTTAACAACCCCGATGAAAGGATTTTCTTCAAGGACCGAAGATGAAGACGGGGGAACGACATACGCCCCGGAATTTATTATAAAAAGAATAAGGGCGACGGTAACCGGAACAGAAATTAAGATGATAAGTAAAGGTTTTGCAAAGGCCGGGATGAGAAGATTGGAAACAAAAAAAGACAAAAAACCTCCAGCGTACTGGCCGGCCGTGGTTAGACCCGCTCCACCCAACCAAATAAGTCCACCCCCCAGGGCAACGGCCATTCCGGCCCCACCGCCGACCAAAACCCCTCCCGCAACCAAGGAAACACCCAGAATATCCTTAAAATGTTTTTTGATCCAACCCAAGACTTTTGGTCCAATCTCTGTGGCCAGCCAAGCGATGACTTTTGTAACCCAGCCCGGGGGACCAGTGGCAGCAGCAACCGCAGTGGTTGCAGCTTCTGTCGCCAGCTTCGTTGCCACCTTTCCGGCAACCTTGGTCGCGACCTTTTCGGCCCCCTTCTTTAGAAAGTTCGAAGAGGCTTTTCCGAAGAGTTGAGAGCCGAAGCGATTAGCCAGATCTCCAAAAAAAGATCTGCGGGGAACTGCTTCGAAACCACCCCTCTCCTGGGGCTTAAAAAAGATTGCTACCTGAGTCTGGGTCAAACCGGACTCCGGACTCAAAAGGAAGGTGATCTCTTTTACTGGAAAGGCTTGTTTAAGAAGTCTGGTTTGGACGGAGAAGAATTGTTCCTCGGCCTTGATGGCTTTAACCAAAGACTGGAGTTTTTCTTGGCTTTTGGTATCTACTTCCCCAAGTTTTTTCTCTACGTGTTCGCTGGTGACTCCCCGGGCCAAAAGGGAAAGTGCCGCGGCCCTTCCCGGCTCATCGGCGGTAAGGGTGGGCCCGGCAAATGAGACGGCAGCCCTGAATGGTGCCGTAGCAATCCTAGAGGTAACCTTTTGTAGAACCTTCCCCGCTTCGGGGGTTATTTTTATTCCCAGAGAAACAGGCGCTTCCGTCGGCGAGGGAGCTGCTGTTTCGGGCGCGGCCGCCTGAGGTTCAGGGGGAACCGGGGGAGTTTTGGTTTGGGCCTTTGTTTTTGCAGCCTTTTCTGCGGCCGCGATGAACTCTTCGGTTCTTTTTTCTCCGGTTTTCTCTGCCGCCTCCAGGGCGGCCTCCCTTTTTTGGGCATCCTCAATTAGGGTTTCAAGGTCTTTGGGGGTCGTTGGGGAAATTTGTTCAGCCGCAATGGCAACCAGTATCTCTTTTAGGGCCCTATCTTGGACGGCTTTGGTTAGGGTAATGCTCTCATAACCCGGGATCTGGTGAATGATACCCAGCGCCCACTCAATCTCCTCCCTCTTTACGTCTCCCTCAAGAGAAAGAATGAAAAGGAGCCTTCTGGCTGTCTCGATATCTATTGTGATTTCTTTGGCCATTCCTGCGGTTTGGTTGTAATTAGTTGATGCTCTTCCTCGGAGGCAACCACTCTAATCGGGGCGTGGTGTGGTCCGGCAAAGAAAATTCCTTCTCCGACGTTTGCCGCCAAGAGGAGCTGTTTTTCTCCCTGGGAAAGATAAAAAACCTCGGAGACTTTATCAATTGCCGCCGGGGATTGTTTTAAAAGAAGCTGCAGGGCCGAGTTGGTAACAATGGCTTTGCCAATATCCTGGGCAAGAAAATCCTCAACGTCCTGGGTAATTGTGGTTAAGCCCAGGAAATATTTTCTGGCCCTTTTGACAACGGACCATAAAAATTGGGCGGAGTCGGGGTAGCGCATCATGTGCCAGGCCTCATCCACAACCAGGAGCCTTCTTTTAAGGTCTTTTTTGACCCTGGTCCAGATAAAATCCAAGATTACAAACATGGCGATTGGTCGCAGAGCATCCTGGAGGTCCTTGACGGAGAAGACGGTAAAGGGGTTTTTGATGTCGATATTGGTGTTTTTGTCGAAAATCCCGACGAAACTTCCCCTGACAAATTTTTCGATTCTTGCAGCCAAATCTTGGGCTTCGGCCGTTTCCATTCCGATTAGGGTTTTGTATAAATCCTCCATTAAAGGCGGCTCTTTTTTCTGGGTTTGCGGCTCTTGGGTTATTCCTTTGGCTCGGTAGGTTGCAACCAAGGCCCGGTCTAAAAGAGCTTCCTGGGACGGAGAAATTTGTCCCATGATTACCTTAAAAAGAGAATGCAGGGAAAGAATTTTTAGACCCAGTTGGTTTTCTCCTTCCTCATAGACTTGGGAGAGGTCAAAAGGATTGATTTTTGAGGGGGAGTTGAAAGAAAAAGAGATAAATTCTCCTCCCACGGCCTCGGCAAGGGCTTGATATTCGCTCTCGGGGTCAATTACAATGACCTCGGTTCCCAGCATCAGGCTCCTTAGAGACTCGAGTTTGACGAAATAACTCTTTCCAGCCCCGGAGGTTGCAAAAATGCTCATGTTTCCGTTTTCCAGAGAAAAGCGGTCGAAGATAATAAAAGATTCGTTTTCGGAGTTTATCCCATATAAAACTCCCCGGTCGCTTGATAGCTCGGCACTTGTAAAAGGAAAGGTTGTTGCCAGGGAAGTGCTGTCCATGTTTCTGGTAATTGATAACCTGTCCATGCCAAACGGGGCGGAGGAGAGAAATCCGTTTTCCTGGTCCAGGGTTGCGTGTTTGGCAACGATCATTAAAGACCCCAAGGTTGATTCGACCTGCCTGGTTAACTGGTTTAGTTCCTCAACCGAGACGGCCGGAATCGTTATATAGAAAGAAAACTCGAAAAACCTCTCGGAGCCTTTAACCAGCTGCTCTTGAAGACTCCTTGCGTCTTCGAGTTTGGCCTGGGTTGAGGGGTCGACAATTTTGCCCCTTTCCAGGTCCGTTCCTATTTCCGCCTCCATTTCAGCAATTTTTCTTCTTAAGTCGTCCAAAACGGATTTGCCCTCAACCGGGTAGATGTAAAAAGAGGTGTCCAGGGAGCTATCGAAATTAATGATCGGTTCAAGCCAGCCCGGAGAGACAAATCGAGGATAACCCGCCACAAAAATGGTTCTGAAGTAAACGTCGTTAATTTTAAAGTAGTCGAAATCCACGTCGATTTTTTCCGGGGCAACAATGTCCAAAATGCCAAGCTGTTTCTGGTAAAGCGCCAGTGTTGGACTAGGAACAGGGGGTTTTGTGGGCTGTTGACCCTTTTCTGTTGGTTGTTGATTTTTCATAGGACGGCCTCCTTTTTGACCGCGGGAGGCTCGGGGTTATAGACACTGTAGAAAAGTTCAACCAACTCGTTATTGCCAAGTTGTTTTAGCCTTATTCCCAGCCGACCCGCCTGTCTTATAAGGTGGTCGCGCCGGGGGTAAAGAACAACCTTGGCTTTTTTGATAACGTAGGAGCGGGGAAAGGGCAAAAGACCGCCCCGCCTGACCGTCGAAAGAATTGATTTTGTGACGCCAAGCTCCAGGGGACTAAAAGGGATGGTTATATAGAACTTTTTTCCCAAGACGTTCTTCTTCTTTATAGAATCCAAAATGAAACGCCGGTAACCTTGCATTAGGGCGGAAAGCTTAGGGCTTTTTATTTTTTGGGCCGAGGAGTCAATAAACCCTAAATAGCTTGAAATGTCTTTCCTTTGGGTTCTGATTACGATCTGGATCGAGAACGAAAGAGAGTTAAGAAGCGCCGCGTAGGCGGCAATAACCGCCTGCTGTTCTTTTTCGGAAAGAAGGCCGAAGTTTAGGGAGGTTGATTCCATAACAAGGGCGGCTCCACCGTCTTTATAAAGAACGATGTCCTCGGTTATTTCGGCAATAGGCAGATGCTTCTGGGTGGTTGACATGAGCGGGGTATCTGGGATGGAAAGATATGGAATTTTCATTTCAGTTTGTTAGTGGTGCGTGGGCAGTCAAGCCCTGCTCAGAAATAATTGCCTGCGGCCGTGCTTTTGCTCGAAGGATAATGGGCGGGATAATTTCTCCCGAGGCTTCAAAGACAATGTGTTCGAAGGCAAAACCCTCTTTCTCGATGATTACTTCGTATCTTCCGTTCATAAGCGGGGTGACGATCATAAAATGGCCAAGCTTGTTGCTTTTTAGGGCCCTTACCGGTCTTCCCGCGGCGTCCCTTATTTCCAGAATGGCACCCTCAATGATTTTACCGGTCTCATCGAGAATTTGGCCGACAATGGTATTCGGGGTTGTCGGGGGCAAGGGAGGAGCAGCCTCGGGTGAGAACTGGGCTTCTTGCCCCGAGATGGGCCCGTATGAACCCACGGTTGGGGCAACCCCCGTCGTAGTTACGCCAGCGCCTGCGGGTTGTGCCTCGGGGGCACCTTCTTCAACGATTACCTTGGGCCTTAAGGCTACGGGCATTAGGGTGGGTTCGGTTGTTGGAATTGTTAGTTCCTGTTTTTGTTTTCCGGACCCCGAGGGTTGGCCAATGGCTGCAGAAGGAGGAGTAGTTGTGAACACTCCACCAAAAAGCGGGGTTATTTTAGACAGAAAAGATTGCTCGGCCGATTCTAGGGCGGACAGGAAGGGTGACTTGGGGCCAGAAGAAGAAAGATAATTCTTAAGGGCCTCTTCCCCCTGTGGCGCAACAAACCGCTCAGTTGGGGTGGGGGCTTCTTCCTGGAAAAAGACTGGAGGAGTTTGTGTTTTTTGCCAATAAAAAAGAGTGGGGGAATAGATGGAACGGAAAAATGCGACGATCCACTTTTCAAGGGGCCTCTCCTCAAAGGGCAAAAAGGCAAGTGCAACCCCAAGAAGGGCAAAGAAAAGGATAAACGGCCACTTAATTAAGGGGTGAAGAGGAGAAGCATAAAAAAGAAGGCTCACCAAAGCCCCCCCCGCAAGTTGGAAGAACTGCTTTAAGGTCATATCTCCCACCAGGCGAAACTGGTAGGAGGAAATTTGTTGTGGTATAGGGTGTTGTTCCATGGCAGGCGCCTAACTCTAGGTTACTTCGTGAACAATTGATTTCAAGTAGAAGCCTTTTTCACAAGAGATTGCCATCGTCAAGATTTGGGTGTTAAAATATAGCCATGCCAGAGGAAAAAGGCGACAAATCGTTTGACTACAGGCTTCTTGAACCAAGATATGATTTCAGACGCACGGTGCCCAAAGACGTCGACGACCGCCTCATTTCTCTATTGAGAAAAAGACCAAAAGGAAGGGGCCAAACAGAAGGAACCCTTATCGAGGACAAGTTGGAGCCAACAGACCAGGAAAATCTATACCAGACGGAAAGAGAACTAGCCAAGATTATCTTGCGGGAGTTCATGCGGCCGGCGGTCAAGATTGTAGGCGACCAAAACTTTAGCATTGTTCCTTATGAAACAAGGTCAACAGTAGACCCGGCCATATATGAGGCCAAAGAAGTCTCCAGAGTGATAGAGAATTTAACCAAAGGAAAATCAACCGAAAGGTCCCGGCTTATAACTGGGGAATTGGACCATCTGACCAAATGGCTGGAAGGAAACGCCGCTATTTTGAAAGGTGCGGGGCCAATGCTCCAGATGTTTTACGATGGCTGGGGGGCAATGCTGGCTGCTGTTAGGATGGTCCCCAGGTACGATGTCACCGCCGAGGACCTTTACAAACTTTTTTCCTCCCCGGCCGAACTTCCAGAGTGGAGACTGGGTCAGGAAATTCTTCAAAAACAAGACAAGTGTTTCAAGTTGATGAGGGGAATCGCTGCCGTCGGAAGGAGCCCGAGTAGAAATTTTGGCCAAGCCGTTGTTGACGACTATCCGATCAACCACTCCCAGATAGAATTTACCGAGATGGTTTTTGGAAGAAATGCAAAGGATGAAAAAGGGCAGGCAACAGGTCCCGTTAGGACGATAGATACAGTAACCAACAAACAAGGTCTTGCGGCGATGTTAGAAGAGAGTGTCCGGGAGGATCAGGATGAATGGATAGAGCCGATTATTGTCGGGAAAAGATTTGTGCTGACAAGCGACCTTTTAAAACGCTGGCAGTCTAATTTGGATCTTCGGGGGAAAACTCTTTGGGTAAACGGGGCGAGATGGGATATAACCCCAGAAACATTAAAAGAGCTGGAATGGAAAGCAGACTGCCAAGACATTGTGTTTTTGGGGGAACAAATGTTGACTCTCAAGCCCAGTCAGGCAAAGGACGTACTTTCGCAATTAAGAGACAAGGATGAAATTGCTACAACCAGGCTGATTCCGAGAGAAATAGATAGCCTCTTTGTTATGGCCCAGGATCCTAGCCGCACCACCGAGGTAAAACGTAAGCTTGCCGTACTTATGGGTACCGATGTTTGGGGGAAGATGGAAAGAGGAGAAATAACCACGAACCAAGCTTTTCAGGAATACGGCGTCGCCCTTGAGGCCTACAATAAGTCTGGTGAGCACTCCCTCGACATTATCGATGAACACATATTGGAAACATCAAGAATTGGACTGCTTTATGCTTGCGAGGGAGCACGGCTGGGGTGGTCGTTTGACTATAAGGAGGACACGGTTGGGAAAAAAGGTGCCAAGGTTGCAAGGAGGGTAGTGTCGTATGGGGGAACCAAAGCCGCCACAGATATCTCCACGCCGTTTTTCTGGTTGATGACCGAAGGAGCGAATCTCTTTAAGGGTTGGACCAAGGGGGCACTCCCTATGGATGAAAAGACAGCCAGACAGCTTTTGGACCACGAGCCTGGTTGGGCCCCGTGGGTTGGCGAGCCAGGAGGGGCTTGGAAGGTTACCTATAAAGGGGTGCCGATGGTTATAGACGCGCCCACTAATTTTAGAATGTCACTTTTCGAGTCAGCAAAGTTCGTGGAGGGCCCACCGGAATTAAAAAAGCAAGTTTTTGATAGAGGGAAAAACAAGCTAGTTGATAAGAGCAAGAACATAATGGATTTGATAAAAGAAGGCACAGAGATGTCCCAGATTCCATGGGCAAACATTGTTCAAGAAGCACCTTATCGTTGGTTTATCACCTTAAGCCAGATCGGACTGGCCAAGGATCTTGTTTCAATCTTGCCCGGCAAAGAAGCCGCGGCCAGATTTGTGGCAGTAGATGCGGCCGACTTGACGGAAAGGACGCTAGCACAGGCGCGAGAGTTAATGAAAAGAACAGATTTAAGCTTCAGGGATATGGAGGCAGCAGAAGATGCAAAAAGATTTATTCCACTTGAAACAGCCCTTTTTACTGCCTATGCCCTAAATCTTTTACCCGAATCTCCGTTTCCGGGGCGATTTCGTTTAGCCAGGGTCAAGGAAAAGTCCGAGATTATGGCCTTTACTCTCTCGGATATTAAATCAAGGGGAGACGCAGAGTTCGGAAACTTTATGGCAGCGAGGCTTAGGAATTATATGGATGCTTTGTTAAAGATGGGGCTAAAGGTTTCAATGGAAGAGGGAGCAAGAAAACTGAAAGCAAGGGGCGGGGGATTTTTTTGATGAATGAAACCGCAAGCTAACTCCTTCCGCTTGTCAACCGATCACGTATGTTTCCGAGGGTTTCTGAGAGATCTTGGAAGCCCCTCTTTTGTAACCAGGCTTGAGGTCCACCGATAAACGTTGCCGCTGATTCTCTCGCCGCCGCCTCCCTGTACGATCTTACAGGACCCAAACCACCGATAGCCCTGATGGGAGCCCCAACCTCCCCAATTGCTGTACCGTAGGCGAACGGCTTACCTTCAACCATAGACTTTATTAAATCAGCAGCCTTGGGAATGAGAGAGAAAATAATAACACTAACCCCAACAAAAATTAATGGGATAAGCCTTTCCCCCCCAAGTAGCGGTGGCCAGGCCGCAGAAGTTACCCCCAAGGAGGCATCAGCCAAGGGGGCACCAATGAAAGTTCGCAAGACATTCTGGATAGCCTCCCCTTGTGGAAAAGAGGTACTAAGAGCAAGCCCGAGAAATCTAAACGCCAACATAATCATAAACCCCGTAACAGGAAAGACCATCAGGTTTCCAGCAAGGGACTTAACCCAAGAGCCAAATCCGAAGCTAGGAATCAGTGTTCCCAGAGTGATTTGGAGCGGAGCAAAGATTGTAAGAAGAAGTATATTTGCGAAAGCCCTGATTAACATTAATATTGCCCTAGCGAAGTGCCAAAGTATTAGAAGCAAAAGAACAAAGAAAACAAGGATGAGGAGAAGACCAAAAATCACAATTGCGCCTCCGCCCGTTGCACCGGTTGCAAATGCTGCGGAGACAAAGAGAGAACCTACGGCCACAAAAATACCCAAAAGTCCGAGCTCAGAGAAGAGCACTACCGCCAGAACGATTAAGACTGCCAAAAGATAAACCAGAAATGGGCCAAAAATTCCACTATAGAGATTACCGCTAATGAGGATGCCCTTTGTCAGCAGCTCAAAAGTAGCGACCGGGTCTTGGGGGGAAAAGAACAAACTGACAAGACCAATAAAAACATACATTAGATCAACCAGAAAACCAGCAATGGCGTAGGAGAAAGTTACCAAGATTGCAGCTACCACCAATTTGGGCAATGCGGATTGAACGGTAATAATAGTTTGCGGGGAAATTTTGACCCTGAACATGATCATAAAAGAAAAAATAATTGCAGTCAGAACAAAAAGCGCATAAGCAAAGTTACGAGTGGTTTTCCATATGGGAAGGATAGGATCAAGTCTCCCAAAACCGAATCCTTCCTGGGCCTTCGCCTCGGGAATTAAATGAAACTTTCTTGCGATGTTTTTAACGTAGGTTATTCCCGAAAGAGGCCGATCTTCTACGAGGACCTGAAAAAAGTTTTTCCTGTGTGCTGTATTTGTTGCCCCGGGGGCGCTCGAGGAGGGAAAGATCTTCGAAAAACACGGTCCGACATCTCCCGACAGGATACAATTGGGCAGTTCTGGCCCAAATACATTTCCTAAGAGATTAAACGGGGCGGAAAATAACGTATAAAAAATCCATTGGACCTGAGCGGCGGTATAGCGTTCACCAAAGATTTCTTGGGGATTGGTTGTATCGTAAACTTTCAGATACCATTCCGGAAAACTTTGGTTATACCAAGCTCCCTGTGCTCGGGCGTAGGGGACGAAAGAGAAAGTGAGAACAATGGCCGCCAAAATCGAAAGGATTAATTTTTTGATGAGTCTTTGCATAGCCTCTAGATTAATTTAATCATACACCAGCAGTTTATGGACAGGTAGTATCTGTAGGACTGGTTGGAAGTTGACAGCCGGGGGAAATCCATGGCCATTGTGGCTCTACCCCTATCCCCACGAGTTCATTGTAAAAACCCTCACCTTTTGCTGGATCGCAATCGCCATTTTGGTAGATCAAGGCCCAAGCCTGGAGGTCGTTTGTGACCCCGCTTGCCCGACACATGGGGTTACTGGCTCTATAAGTTGCGCTTTTGGCCCTATTTAGAAAACCGGTAATTTGGGCAACGAAACCCTGTCCGGTTACATCAAGAACGCCAAAGTCCCTATCTGATATATTATAGTTACTGGCGTTACTTTCATGGAGCCAGACCCAAAGAGCTAGGGCCGGATTTACCCCAGCCTCTCGCGCTCTTCTAACAACATCGTTATAGCAATCCATTACGTGGTTTCCGGTTTGGCCAGAAATCCAATTTAGTGCCAATTGGAAGGTTTGTTGCTTATTCAGTGTTCCTTTTAAGGAAACATCGGGCGCAGAGGTATTACAGTCTATCTCGCCACTTGAAGGAAATGTCCCTTCGGCGCCTGAGATTATCTGTTCTCCAAAACCCTTGGGCCGAAGGATAGTTTGAATTCCTTTCAAGAAATATTCGGAAATTCCACCGACGTGGGGAAAGTAAAGTTCGGCACTTTGACCGGAGCGTCCTCCGGGGTTCCCGGCAGAAACAAGACCCGACCCTGAATAGGTAACTTTGGTGGCGGCCGGAATATCTAATAGACCCAAGATCGCCCCACCCGCCCCGACCTTAGGGAATATTCTTTTGAAGATTCCGGCAGGACCAGCAACTAAGCGCGACCAGAGCTCATCGGCTTTGGGGGTTTGAGTTACGACACCAAGCCCTACGGATACGTCTTTTTTGCAGGCGCTCGATGATGCGGTTCCTGAGAAATCGCAAGAAAATTCCGCATCATAGGTTAGATTTCCGGTTATGCTTTTAGCAAAAAGGTCATCCCCCTCGTTTGTTCTTATATTTTTTAAATCACAGGACTCGGTTGGTGAAACTCCGGAAACGCCGGAGTTGGTTGGCTGGCCTTCGGCAACAAAAGTCATCTGCAAAAGGTCCGAAAGGCCAGCCGCCTCCTCGGTGTGGGCGAAATAAAGCTCTGCCGGAGTAGTTTGCAAAGAGACGTTTTTTATTTCTAAATCAGGGGAGGCGGCAGTGACCCTTTTGGAGTCTACAGAGACAAGCCCGACCCTGTCTTCTGTGGAAGAATCGACCCCTTTATTTAAAGACGAAAGAGGAACATAAGAAAAAAGATTTGACCAGTAGTTAGGCACAGCCGGGTCATCGTAACAAAGATAAATCTTTTTGTTTATAACGGGAATTGTAAAGTCGGGAGTACAGCGTCGACCCCTCCACCGAAGATAATCTTTCCAATAAACACTGAAGTCTTTTCCCTGATATTTATTGTCGCTGGCCAGGGGAGGAGTTTTACCGTCCCAATCGGAAAGTCTAAGCCCCCTTGTTACGATTTGACTGAAAAGATTGTTTTTGCAAGGGACCGGAATTCCTCCAAGTCTTGTTATACAAGCAACTACTTGGTCGTGGCGGATATCTGCGTTGCCGGCCTTTGTGCTCAGGGCGTTTTCGATGGTCTTGATGCGCGAGCGAACCTGAATTTCCCAAGGGAGAAGTTTATTTAAAGGACCAGAGAAGTCGGCGATCCTTGAGGCATCTTCGGGCTTATCGTTAGGGTTTAGGAATTTGTCTTCGGCCCGGCCGATGACACCGTTTAGGTACCAGCTGACATACTGGTTTGTTTTTTCGGCATCATTTAACTCATTTTCTGTATTTCCTAATATCGGGAGACTGGCATCAGCCAAGTCAATGTTGTATGAAGCCGCCTTTCCGGATATTAAGTAGGAACAACGATAGGTATTGGAGGAAATTTGTTCGCAATCCGGATCCTGCCTGGGAGGAATAGCCCGTGAGCCAGTTACGCTGTCGGTGAGAACCAGCCTGTTTCCACAAAATCTGGCAGTTTGGGCCGGCTCTTTTTTGCAAGGGCTGGCCTGATATGGTCGCAGAGAATTAAATTCGGAGCCGGTATCTTCGCAGTTAACTGGCTGAGGCGGAACTTGGGCGGCAGCTACCTTTCCCAGAAGTAAAAAACCAAGAGCCGAAAGGAGAAAAATTAGCGGTCTAAAATTTATAACCTTTTGGGCAGAGATTTTTAGCAGGTTCATAACTCACGGCTGAAAAATTCTAAACTGGGTTACGTTGGCACCCGTAAATTGTTCAATGAAACGAAGTAGCAAAAAGGATGCGGCCAGAAGAACCATTCCGCCGATGGCATAGGTCAAGGTTTTTTTTGCTTCCTCGACTCCCTTGGGGTCTCCCCCTGCAGTTATATATTTAAAGCCCCCAGAGATGAGCATGATAAAAAGAACAATTCCGGCGAAAGCCAAAGCAACACTGACCACATTGTTAAAGATGGCCTCGAAGCCTTTAAGGGTGGGTACGTCTGTTGCCTCCCCAGTTCCCAACTCGCCTGGTCCGAATTCCCTTACTTGGGCCAAAAAAGAATAAAACATTGTCTAAGACTAGTTTAACCCAATGAATTATCAGGAAGCAAGGCTATTTTAGAAAAAGTTAGAGGTTATCCAGCCGAGGGAAGGGTTAGCTCAAAGATATTGATTCCGAAGAAGGTGTTGACCAACTGGACAATTGCCCAAGCGGCAAAAACAATTACAAGTCCAACCAAAGCGGCTGTTATTTGATTTCTTGCCCCCTCAGTTTGGGCCTTGTCTCCGCCCGAGGCAATCCAGCGAATTCCTCCAATGACCAGAATAAAGAAGAAAACAAGTGCGGCAATAACAAGAATGAGTCTTATGAGTCCGGAAACTATTCCGCCGATGGATAAGCTTTCAAGGGGAGCAAAATCTCCTCCGGGCTTAAGTTTGATGGTCTCGGCCAATAGGCTTAGCATTGACATTATTATTCAATCTTGAGAGGCCCGATGTCAAGTGTCAGTATATTGAATCCAAAAAAGTCCTCAATCACCTTAACTACCGCAAAGACCGCAAGTAAAATGACAATTCCAACTATCGCATTTGAAATTTTTCCGCGTGCCGCTTCAATTGCAGCCTTATCCCCTCCAGAGGAAATCCACTGAATTGCCCCGATAACCATTACAAAGAAAAAAATAAGAGAGCCAATGACAAAGGCCAGCCCAACCATACGGGGGAGGAGGTCTTGAAAAAACTCAATTCCACTTTTCCCTTGAAGGCCGGGCCCCAAGGCGGGGTTTGTTATTTGTTGGGCCAAAAGATTCATTGCTGTATTTGTTGGAAAAGTTCCACCAGATTAAGAATGTTGGGTATCCCGATTAGATTTCCTATCAAATCAACGATAAAGAGGGCGGCAACCACAACCACCAATCCAATAACTCCGGTTGTTATATTTTTCTTGGCCGTCTCCAGTGAGGCTTTGTCTCCACCTGAGGAGATTATTCCAATTGCCCCGGCAACAAACTTAAACACGAACCAAATAATAGCGATGATGGTCATGAGGCCTATGGTTGTAGAAATAAACTTATTGAATTCAGTAATGCCTGTTCCTTGGGGATTACCCAATGGGCCTATTCCCCGAAGAGGATTTCCAAGTGGTATTTCTTGTTGCGATAACATCTTGTTTTATTGGGGTCCGAAAATTCTAATTTGCAAAAGCGCGTTCGGGTCCCCAAAAATTAATTGGCCGAAAATGGCAGCCAAAACAAAAGCCCCGGCGGCAAAAGCTAATCCCAATAGGGTTTGCGAGATTTTGGCCCAAGCCCCCGCAACTTTTTTAGGATCGTCTCCCGCGGAAAGAAAGGCGTAGCCTGCAAAGACCAGATTAAAAACAGCGTAGACCCCAGCACCAACAATAAGGAGTTTGAGGATGTTATTAATGAAATTAGTTAAGCCACCCTCGGCTACGCTCCCAAAACGTGATATTCCAGGAGGAGCTTTGACGTCCCCGAAGATTGGATCGGGAGGAACCTGGGCTAATAATTTATTCAACATCTTTATTGAAAGACATTAGGTCTTAATATAGAAAATCCTGTCAAAATTTCAATCAGTTGCATAATCCAGTAGGCCGCAAAAACAATTATAAACCCTACTACCGCCGATGTCGCCGCCTGTCTTCCTTTTCCCGCCTGTTCGGGATTGCTGTTTCCGGCCCCTGCAATCATTCCTATTCCACCCAAGACTAAAATAAAAAGAAGGATAATCCCAGCAAGCACAAGCGCGTTAGAAAGAATTATTGATACTAGATCTCCTATTCCCAGTTCTGTCCCGAATTTAGAACCGAACTGAGCTCCGATGTCAACCTGTGCAATTTTATTCATGGTCATTAAAAAATCCTAGAAATAATTGTGATACCCAAAAGCCTGGAAATAAGCTCGACTATCCAAAAGGATGCAAAGACGATGATAAACCCAATTACGGCGCCAGTAATTTTATCCTTTGCTGATTGTATCGCCTTGGGGTCCCCCCCAGAAAGCATTAAAGAAATACCGCCATAAAGAAGATAAAGAAGAAGTAGAAGTCCGGCCATGACAAAAAGATATGGCACAAGTTTCGAGACAACGTCTCCAATTGTTGCCCCTGCAAACTTAAAATCAGGAATTGCCTGTCTTTGAATTTGCTCTAGATTTTGTGCAATCATTTGTTAATTTGTCTTTCTATTTTCTTATCGGGCTCCCCAAATCCCGGCAGCTTAAGTATATCAACCCCGATAACTCTTAGTATAAAAATTGAGAAAATAAGAAGAATTAAACCTGCGATTGCGGAGTTTAGAAGCTCTTGTCCGGCTTTTAGCCTTTCTGGGTTTCCCCGAGAGCTCATAATCATAAACGCCGAATACACAATCAGAAGAAAGGCAATCCCCCCACCCACCCCTATGGCCCAGCGCAGAACAAAGGAGATAAAAGACGTAGTATTTTCAAATGGAATACACCCTATTGCCGTATTAATTCCACTTTCACCGGTAGAGGTTGTGCAAGTCGGACTGGGACCCTCTTCTGATTGAGCTAGGACGGTGGCTGGTGAAGTAGCCAGCAGGAATAAAAATAGGGCAGGGATCAAAAGAAACTTTCTCATAGCCATTTTTATTTTAGTCTAAACACGCCAAGAGTAAAAGAGTTTAAGTTGGTATAATGGTTAGACCAAATGAAATTTTTAGTTTCCCCTTTCCAGTTTTTCAATTTCAAAAGACTCCTTCTGGTTTCTTTGTTACTTTTTCTGGTCTTTGGTTTTAAGTCGCTGACTAATTTTTACCCATTGCCCGCCCAAGCTCAGGACTGCGGCACCGACCTTCAATGCCAGATAGACCAAATCCAGAGAGAGTTTGATGCCCTAAGTCCGGCCCACGAGAAAAACAAGGAAGAGCTGGCAAAACTCAAAAAACAGTTAAGTGATTTAAACAAAAAAATTGCATCCATATCCAATCAGCTAAAGACCCTTCAAGCTGAAATTGCCCAAAGAGAAGAAGATTTGGCTTATGCCCAGAGGATTTTGGATGAGAAAGCCCTAAGCCAGTACATCGACTCCAGGCTATATGACCCGGTTCTATTTATTCTTTCTGCACCCGATGCTTCGGAGGCTTTCAAGAGAATTAGGATTAAAGGAATTGTAGCTGACGAGGACAGGAAAACTATAGAAAAATATGCTCAAGACCTCTTAGGCCTTAAGTCCGATAAAGAAAATCTTGAGAAAAATAAAGCCAGTTTGGCTTCCTTGCAGGCCCAGGTAAACCAGAAGACGACTTTTCTCCAAGGCGAGGTAACCAAAACCGAAACTTATCTTTCTTCTTTATCCGCCAAACAAAACGAACTCAAAGCTCTTAAGGAAGGGGGATTTCAGACCTCAATCGGAGATACGCCCCCTACGCTTGAGCCATGTTCCGGTCCTCCTGGGTCATCTAATTTCTGTAGTCCTGGGTTTAGTCCCGCTTTCGGAGCATTTTCTTTCGGCGCCCCCCACAGAACCGGTATGAGCCAGTACGGGGCGTATGGGAGAAGTAAATCCGGCCAATCCGCGGAAACAATTTTGTCGGCTTATTACCAAGGGGCAGAATTAAATAAAAATTATCCGGTTCCGGCAACGATTTCGGTTTCCGGCTATGGATCAATTCCCTTTGAAGAGAATTACCTTTTGGGAATTTATGAAGTGCCGGAGTCTTGGGGAGACAGCGGTGGCTTCGAGGCGCTCAAGGCACAAGCCGTTGCTGCCAGGTCTTATGCCCTTTATGCCACGAAACCGATTTGTCCGACCGAAAGTTGTCAAGTTTATAAACCACAATTGAAAAGCGGTAAATGGAAAGAGGCTGTTCAGGCAACCCGAGGCTGGGTATTAACCAAAGGGGGCTCACCGGCAGGGGCTTATTATGCCTCAACTTCAGGAGGATTCACCATCTCCCAGTGGGGGTGGAGTGGGATTAAAGATACCGTCGGGGATTGGCCGGGGACTGCTTATGAAAAAGTTGGTGGCTCTCCGTGGTTTTATAAAGGTTGGTACAAAAGCCGGGGTGGGGCTACCTGCGGCAGAAGTCATCCGTGGTTAACCTCGGAGGAAATGGCCGATATTCTTAATGCCTGGAAAGTACTTTATCAGGGTGGAGGGGACGCCTCAAGAATTTTGCCCGTGGACTGTTGGGGAGGAAATCCCTACTCAATGAGTGAACTAAAAAATATCGGAGGTTACAATTCGGTTTCTGGGGTTTCTGTAATCTACTCAAATTCCGGTTTAACCCAAAGCGTTACCTTCTCGACAAACCAAGGAAGCGTAAGCATTTCGGGGGGAGAGCTTAAGAAAGCGGTCAACTTAAGGGCCCCTGGATATATTGGTCTTAAAAGTTCTCTTTTTAACATCGAAAAACTATAAGGTCATGATATAATTGGCCAGGATGCCAGACATCTTTATTTCCGAGGAACCAAAGAAAGAAAACCTTAAGCCCGAGCCCCACCTGTCTGAAAGTCCTAAAACCAAGACCCAAAAAGGAAAATTTTCGGGACCTACTCACAACCCCCTGGCTGCATTTTGTTACTATCCCGAAAACATAAATTTTGAGACCAAGGAATTTAAAGAAAAGGTGGTTTTGCTTCTCCGCCAGCACCCCATAACCAACGTTAAATGGATCCTTATTGCCATCCTTATGATTCTTGCTCCGATTGTTTTGGGGGCATTCCCTATTCTTTCTTTTTTGCCTTCGAATTTTCAGTTCATTGCGGTTCTGATCTGGTATCTGGTAACAACCGCCTTTGTAATTCAGAGTTTTCTAACCTGGTTTTTTAACGTTTATATAATTACCGACGAGAGGATTGTTGATATAGATTTTTATAGCCTGATCTATAAGGAGGTCTCGGATGCCAACATTGACAAAATCCAGGATGTCACCTATAAGATGGGCGGGGTGGTCAGAACCCTTTTTAATTATGGGGACGTTTTAATCCAAACCGCATCTGAAGTTCCCAATTTTGAATTTCTGGCCGTTCCCAAGCCAGACCAGGTCGCAAAAATTTTGCAGGATTTAAGGATAGAGGAGGAACAGGAGAAGCTGGAAGGAAGGATTAGATAAATGGCAACCATTCCCTTACTTGGAATTTCGGTTTGGCTGATAGCCAAGATTTTTGTTCTCTTGGGACTGGTTATCTATTTTGTTTTTGCCCTGGTTGTGGTAAGACAGGTCCAGCTCATGACCGATACGTTAGAGGTTGGATTCGAATTTCCTATCCGCGTCCTTTCCTGGGCGCACCTTATTTTTGCTGCGGGAGTGTTTCTAATTGCCCTGGTAATACTTTAGCTACCATGGCGTTTAACCTAATTTCTTCCAAACTCACCGGAAATCCCGGAACTTCTGGCTGGGCCCAGGTCCACGAATTTGCCCCCGTAGAGCCCGAGAAACTTGACAGCCGCGGTCGGCTGTATGCAGTGGTGGCAACCGGAAGGCACGAAGAAGGGGTAGATGCGGTTTCTGCGGGCCGCGAGCTTTTGGCCAGACTGCATGAGGAATATTTTGGGGGAGAGGAAGGCCCGGCCTTTGCGGTTTTGCAAAATGCGGTCAAGAAAGTTTCAGATGAATTTGGACAAAGCTGGGGTGAGGTTGAAATTGCAGCGGTTGCCCTGGTTAGCGACGTTGTTTACTCGGTGGTTGGAGGAGGAGCCCAGGTTGCAATTTTCAGAAACGGCATGCTGGCCAAAATCCTGGAAAGTAGCAAGGAGGAGGTTATATCAGCCTCCGGCTATCCCCAGGCAGAGGATCTTCTTATCTTGGGAACCAAAGCTTTTTTTGATTCTTTGGCAGCCGGCGTTTTAAAGGCTGCTCTTCAGGGAAAAGACCCTGCGGCGGCGGTTGAGCAGCTGGCACCAGTGGTTCACTCAAAACAGGATACCGGCAATTTAGG
>Ga0209002_10000490_pt1 | contig 31944 bp, 25 predicted proteins | sample Rifsed16ft2_FD_184010 | JGI IMG/M metagenome (GOLD analysis project Ga0209002, IMG submission 184010) | Soil microbial communities from Rifle, Colorado, USA - sediment 16ft 2 (version 2) | ecosystem: Environmental > Terrestrial > Deep subsurface > Rock core/Sediment | place: Rifle, Colorado...
GAGGGCTTGCTCGACGAACCGGGTTACCTCAGACTGGGTCGCGAGATCCGCCGCGAGGGCCGGAACACCCATCGGGTGAACGGCAGGAGCGTGAACCTGGGATTGCTGCGCGAGCTGGGCGAGGGACTGGTCGATGTCCACGGCCAGTCCGAGCACCTCAGTCTATTGCGCGTGCGCGAACACCTGAACCTGCTCGATCGGTTCGCCCAACTGGAGGGGGCGCGAACTGCTTTCTCAGAGGCCTTCACCGCGCTCAAGCGGGTCCGGGATGAATTGGAGCAGATCCGGCAGGGCGAGCGCGATGCGGTGCGGCGGGCGGAACTACTTACGTTTCAGCTCAGCGAAATTACTGCCGCGGCTCCGCGTGTCGGCGAGGAGACCGAGCTGCTCGAAGAGCGCAACCGGCTGGCCAACGCCGAGCAACTCGCTCTTCTGGCGGAAGAGGGCAGTGTGGCCCTCGATGAGGGACCGGCCGGGGTGCCTTCGGCGGCAGACCTCCTCGGTCAGGCCGCCGACGCTCTAGCCGGCTTGGCCAAGATCGATCCGAGTATGGCCGGCGCCGAGGCCGAGGCCCAGGCACTGATGGAGCAGGCCGGGGATCTGGGGAAGCGGCTGCGCGCGTACCGCGATGAGATCGAGTTCAATCCGCGGCGGTTGGAGCAAGTTGAAGAAAGGGTGGATCTCATCCGGAGCCTCAAACGCAAGTATGGCGGGAGCTTGGAAGCAGTTCTGGCGCAAGCTGAGACCGCACGTCGAGAGCTTGAGTCGATCACCCATGCCGAGGACCGGATGGCGGTGCTCCAAATTGAGGAGAGCCGCTTGCTCGAACAGCTGTCCGTGCACGGCCGAAAGTTATCTCAATCCCGCCGGCAGGCGGCTGAACAGCTGGGCAGAGGGATCGAGGACGAGCTCGGGGATCTGCATATGGAGGGTGCGCGGTTCGGAGTCGACATCCGATGGGAGGATGCCCCGGGCGGCCTGCAACTGGAAGACCGGCAGTTGGCGTTCGACGCCAGCGGTGTCGATCAAGTGGAATTCCTGGTTGCGCCTAATCCAGGGGAGGGCCTCAAACCGTTGGCCAGGATCGCCTCCGGAGGTGAGACTGCACGGCTGATGCTTGGGTTGAAGGGTGTTCTGGCCCGTGCCGACGAGACACCGACGCTGATCTTCGATGAGATCGATCAAGGGATCGGGGGACGCGTGGGGGCGATCGTCGGGAGAAAGCTGTGGGGGCTAGGGCGGGACCACCAGGTGCTGTGTGTGACTCACCTGCCGCAGCTTGCGGCCTACAGCGATCAGCATTTCCGAGTTGAGAAGCAAGTCGATGGAGGAAGGACGGTCACACGCGTCCGGCGGCTGGATGGTCAGGAAAGGGTGCCCGAGCTGGCGCAAATGCTCGGGGGGTTGACCCGGGCCAATCAAGAAAGTGCGGCCGAGCTGCTGCGCTTGGCGGAACAAGAGAAGACAACCATGTAGTCGAGCGATCCTCATCCGGTCTCGTCCCAAGACAGTAGCGCATTCGGGGTGCTGGCCTTCGCCCCCACCCCCTTGATCCCCCTCTTCGCCCTTTGCTCCCACGAAATGAGCCACTTTGCTCGGCGAAGACGGGCCGCCTGTCCCGATGCTCTTGTCGGGGCCGTTCGCCCCGCATGCATTTAGCGGGGTTCGCCCCGGTTGTTCTTACCGGGGGAAAGGGGGGTGAGGCCGGGGACTCTCTCAAATAGAGAACTTGTGAATCGAACGAGGTTGTGTTGGACGAACGTCGCCCATCACAACCTCGCAGTTCAATCGATTTGATTGCGGCGGTGTCGGCCCCTCAGGCCGAAACCTCTTCCTCGATGGTGACCTCAGCGCCGCGGCTCGAGCGGCGGAACACGACTCCCTCGTTCTTCTCGTCCACGTCCACCGTCACCACGTCGCCTTGGTCGTACTCGCCGCTCAGAAGTTTGACCGAAAGCGGACTCTCGACAAACTTCTGCAAAGTACGTCGAAGCGGGCGGGCTCCGAACGAGGGATCGAAACCTTCCTTGGCCAGCCACGTTCGCGCCGGAGCCGTCAACTCGACCGACAATCCATGCTCGGCCAGCCGCTCGCGAACCTCCTGCATCTGCAGGTCCACAATCTGCTCCATCTGCTCGGCCGACAAAGGCGAGAAGATGATGATCTCGTCGATCCGGTTGAGAAACTCAGGCCGGAAGGTGTCTTTGAGTGCCCGCTCGATCTTGGCCTCCGACTCGTCGAGTTGGTCGTCGCCGCTGCTTCGACGAAAGCCGAGGGTGCCCGAGCGGGTGACGAATTCGGTGCCCAGATTAGAGGTCATGATCAGGACCGTGTTACGAAAATCCACCACCCGACCCTGGCCATCGGTCAGGCGCCCGTCGTCCAAGATTTGCAGCAAAGCATTCCACACTTCGGGATGGGCCTTCTCAATCTCGTCGAAGAGCACGACGCGGTACGGGCGCCGACGGACGGCTTCGGTCAGCTGGCCGCCCTCCTCGTAGCCGATATACCCCGGAGGTGCGCCGAAGAGGCGAGAGACGGTGTGCTGCTCGCGGTACTCGCTCATGTCCACTCGAACTAACGCGTCTTCGTCATCGAACATGAACTCGGCCAGCGCCTTGGCCATCTCGGTCTTGCCGACTCCCGAGGAGCCGAGGAAGATGAATGACCCGATTGGGCGGCGTGGATCTTTGAGGCCGGCGCGCGCCCTTCGGATGGCATCGGCCAGCGCGTGGATGGCAGCGTCCTGGCCGACGATCCGCTCGTCGAGCCTCTCTTCCATCTGAAGGAGCTTCTCGGCCTCGGTCTCCAGGACCTGGCTCATCGGGATACCGGTCCACTGCGCCACGACCTCGGCGATGTCGTGCTCATCGACGACCTCGTCGAGCTGGTGCTCCGCCTCCCAGGTATCGCGTTTCTCGTTGAATTCAGACTCCAACCGCAAGCGAGTGGCCTTCTTCTCGGCGGCGCGCTCGTAGTCGCGCTCGATCCCCGCCTGCTCTTCTTCAGCCAGCAGATGGTCGATCTCTCCCTTCAATTCCTTGAGCTCGGTCGGGAGAGAATACAGTGCCACGCGCAGTTTCGCCGCCGCTTCGTCGATAACGTCGATGGCCTTGTCCGGGAGCGATCGGTCGGTGATATAGCGTTCGGAGAGTTTGGCCGCTGCCACCAGGGCCGCGTCGGAGAAGCGTACCTTGTGGTGCGCCTCGTATCGATCGCGTACACCTTCCAGCATACGAATCGTCTCTTCCACGTTGGGTTCGTCAACGTAGACCGGTGCGAATCGCCGCTCGAGGGCGGCGTCCTTTTCGATGTATTTGTGATACTCGTCCAGCGTCGTGGCCCCGACACACTGGAGCTCGCCGCGGGCCAGCGCCGGCTTCAGCATGTTTGAAGCGTCCATCGCCCCCTGGGCCGCTCCGGCTCCGACGACTGTGTGCAACTCGTCGATCATCAGAATGATCTCGCCCTCGGAGCGCTGGATCTCTTCGATCGCCGCCTTGAGGCGCTCTTCGAACTCGCCTCGGAAGCGCGATCCGGCGATCATCGCTCCCAGATCGAGCGACACCACCCGCTTGCCCATCAGAATCTCGGGCACATCGTTGTCGGCGATCTTCTGGGCCAGGCCCTCAACGATCGCCGTCTTCCCGACGCCGGCCTCCCCGATCAACACCGGGTTGTTCTTGGTCCGGCGCGAAAGGATCTGGATGACGCGCAAGATCTCCTCATCCCGGCCGATAACCGGGTCGAGCTTGCCCTCCTTGGCCAGGGTCGTAAGATCGCGCGAGTATTTCTCCAGCGTCCGATAGCGGGCTTCGGCTTTGCGGTCGGTCACGCGTTGGCCGCCCCGGATTTCTTTGACGGCGTCGTACACCCGCTCTTTAGTGATGCCTTCCTCGGCCAGCAGGCGGGCGATGGCTGTGTTGCGCTCGGACAGGATCGCCAGGAAGATGTGCTCGGTCGAGATGTATTCGTCGTTCAGGCGGTTGGCCTCTTCGTTGGCCATATCGACAACCCGCTTGACGCGCGGGGTGATGAAGATCTGGCCGGCGCCGCCGCCGTATATATTGGCTTTCGGGCTGTTGCGCAGTTGCTGGTCGATCCGGTCGGCCAGCCCCTCGATGTCGATATTCAGCCGCTCGAGGATCTGGGGGATCACCCCCTGCGGCTGCTCGATCAGTGCAAGCAGGATATGTTCGGTATCAATCTGGTTGTGACCGTAGCGTTGGATGATCTCCGCTGCGCGCTGAGCCGCGTCTTGGGCCCTCTCGGTAAACCGGTCAAATCGCATCATCGCTGCATTCCTCGCTTCACTTCGGCGAAGGAGCCTCGGCCACGGATTATATCACCCGGGGTTTCTCAGGCCCACCAAGCGTATATAAGAAATATGTAAGAGTTTCTCAGGGCTCGCCGTCCTTCCCGATGCAAGTTGAAGGCCATGAATCCCGACATCGGCCGGGCGCTAGCCTCACCCACGCCGTGGAATGGACGGTCTCGCCGAAGATCGGAGGGGGAGCGTGAGTTGGCGATGTGGTGAACGGGAAGTGGCGTGGGACCCGGCCTCCCTGCCTTCTTTCCCCTGGAGTTCGACCCGCACCTGTTCTCTCTCGGTAGGCAGGCGGGAGAGGTGCAGCCGGTGGGTCCCGTCCACTTGTCGAGGCATGAGCAGACTCCCCCGGCCAGAAGGGCGGAAGCGCGTAGCCCTACGGTATGGGTTGCGTAGGGACTTCGGGATGCTAGACTTCACTCGACCGCCCTCAACGGGGCGGGAAAGCGGCCCGCGCCTAGCCTGAGAGATGTCCTTCGCGCGCACTCCCCGGACAAGCGGCGGGATCGGGAGGAACGCCAGGTTGGAACAAGACCGGACCACAGTGGGGAGTTCGCCTGGCCGCCTTGCCAGGATCCTCACCGATCCGAGCTCGCTCTCGATCATCATCGACAACCTGAACGAGGTAGTGATCCTGGCTGACCCGTCGGGGATCGTCCGTGCCATGAACCAGACCGCCCTGCGCATGCTAGGTTACGCCTCTGGGGAGGTCTTGGGCCTCCCGCTGGCCCAGTTCGTCTCCCGAGCAGCATTTGCGGGCGCGGTTGGGCTCAACCGGCTACTCCAAGAGGGCAGCGCCCATGTTCACGCCGCCGCCCTGGTTGCCAGCGATGGTACCGAAGTGCCGGCCGCTCTGTATGCGGCCTCGATCTTGAACGAGTCGGGCGAACCGGGGGTCGTGATCATCGTGGCGCACGACCTGCGGCCGACAAGAGAGCTTGAGGAGCTACGGGTGATTCACGCCGTGGCGCTGGCGGCCTCGGAAGCCACGAATGAGGCGGCCCTGGTCGAGCGGGTGACAAGTATTATCGGCGACGCCCTCTACCCGGACAACTTCGGCATCCTGCTTCTCGATGATCAAACGAAGATACTTCGGCCCCATCCATCCTACCGGCGTGGGCGAGGAGAGACGGAGGAGAAGTTGATCCCGCTGGGAGAGGGCATCACCGGATCGGTCGCCGCGACTGGTCGGCCGTGGCGTCTTCCCGATGTCAATCAGGAACCGAAGTACATCGCTGCCGATGCCGACATGCGATCCGAGCTGTGCGTACCACTCCGAGCCGGCGACCGGGTGGTCGGGGTCATCAATGCCGAGAGCGCGAGCCCAGACGCCTTCAGCCAGGCAGATGAACGGCTGCTCTCTACGGTCGCCGGCCAGCTTGCGACGGCGATCGAGCGCGTGCGACTGTTCAGCGCCGAGAAGAAACAGCGCCAGTTGGCCGAGGCGCTCCAGCGGGCCGGGGTTGCCCTGAGCGAATCGCTTGATTTCGACACCGTGCTCGACCGTCTGCTGCAGCAGATCGAGCAGGTCGTTCCCTTCGACTCGGCGAATGTCATGCTGGTGGAAGACGGCCGGGTAAGAGTAACGCGCATGCGTGGCTATTCTGGTTACGGCCGGGGGGTCGAAGAACAGGTCCGACAGTACTCGCAGGAAATTGCCTCAGTGCCGGGTATGCGTTGGATGGCCGAGGCCGGGAGACCGCTGGTGATCGCCGACGCCTTGGCCGAGCAGCAGAAGGTGATCACGCCCATCGCTGGGCATGTCGGTTCCTGGGCGGGCGCGCCGATCATGGTCGACGGGAGGGCCGTCGCTTTCTTCTCCGTCGAGAAGCGGGAATTGGGGTTTTACACGCCGGACCACGCGGAGAGTCTGAGCCGTTTCGCCGGCCAGGCGGCCCTGTCATTCCAGAATGCGCGTTTGTTCGCCGAGTCCGTCCGTCAGACCCAGGAGCTGAGCGCCCTCTACGACACGTCTCTTGTCATGGGGAGCATCCTCGACGTCGAGCGTCTGCTCCGCCTGCTGCATCACCAGGTCCAGGCACTGATGGCTACCGACATATTCACGGTTGCCATGTATCACGCCTCGAGCAATGAGGTGGAGCATATCTTCCAGATACAGGATGGGAGGATCAAAGCCGAGCCGGGACCGGCGCTGCCGCTTGATAAGGCCGGGTTGCTCGGCTGGGTAATCAACACCCGACGATCTCAGTTGGTCGGCGATCTGGCGGGGGAGACCCCTCCCATGGAGATCCTGGAGGCCGAGCGACAGGTACGTTCATGGCTGGGCGTCCCCCTGGTGGTGCGGGATGAGTTGCTGGGAGCAGTGAGCGTGACTTCCCGTCGGCCACAAGCCTTCGGCGAGGCCGACCGCCGCTTCCTGGAGGCCATTGCGGGGCAGACGGCGGTGGCGCTCGAGAATGCGCGCTTGTTCACCGTCACCGAGCGCCGGGCAAAGGAGGCCGAGACTCTGCGTGAAAGCGCGGCGGTCGTGACCTCGACTCTCCAGCAAGAGGACGCCATCGATCGCATTCTCGGGCAGCTCTCTTTGGTCGTCCCCTATGACCGGGCGGCCGTGCTGCTCTTGCGCGAGGGCGCAGTGGAGATCGTCGGCGGGCGTGGATGGGAGGGCCCTTCGGAAGTGGTGGGGCTGCGCTTCCCGGTTCCCGGAGACAATCCGTACTCGGTTGTGATCCAGTCCGGGCGCCCGTATGTCTTGGGAGACGCGCCCAAGGCGCACGCCCCCTTCCAATCTCCCCCGCACAGCCAAATCAACTCCTGGCTGGGTGTGCCCCTCGTCGTCCAGGACCAGGTGATAGGGATGCTGTCGGTCGATAGCGTCCACAAGAACTACTTCACGCAAGATCATGTCCGGTTGGCGGCTGACTTCGCCAATCACGTCGCCATCGCCCTGGAAAATACGCGCCTGTTCGAGGACACTCGCCGCAGGGCGTCCGAGCTCTCGACGCTGCTCGAAATCTCGGCTCACTTGCGTGCGGCCTCAGCTCGCGAGGACATGCTACCGGCGATCGTCGAGAAAGCCGGACGAGCCGTGGGCGCGGAATACACGGCGGTGTACCTGCTCGACCCTCGGACAGGAAAGATAGCAAGGAGGGCCAGCCACCCGGCAATGCCCATCCGACCCGAAAGCCCGTGGGATGTGGACGAGCAGGTGATCCTGGGGGTCGCCGAGAAGGGGAACGTCCAACTCATCGATCGAGGGACCCCCTCCGAGGAAGACAGGCGAGGTGCGGAGTCACCGCGCAAGGCGGCCGGATGGCAGCATGCCGTCTTGCCCCTTCGCAGCCAGGATCGCATCGTCGGTGTGGTTCAGCTGGCCAAGAGTGCAGGACGGAAGTTTTCAGTCGCCGATCTGGACATGCTGACCGCGATCGGCGACATTGCCGGGAATGCTCTGGATAGAGCTAACCTGATGGAAACCCTCGAAGAGCGCGTCCGCGAGAGAACCCGCGAGCTCGCGTTGGCGAACGAGCGGCTGAAAGAGGTTGATCGTCTGAAAAGCGAGTTCGTATCAAATGTCTCTCATGAACTCCGCACCCCGATCACCAACATCATGCTGTTTCTTGAGCTGCTTGAAGCCCCGGGAAAAGAGGATAAGCGACCTAGCTACATGGGGGTGCTGACTCACGAAGCGGATCGGCTGGCGCGCTTGATCGAGGATTTGCTGACGCTCTCGCGTATGGAGCAAGAGGGCTTGCCTTTCATTCCCGAGTCCCTGGCCCTCGAGCCCATGTTGTCATCGATCGTCTCGGCCCATGATGCCCGCGCAAGTGACAAGCGAGTTTCCATCCGATTGAAGCAGAACCCCGGAATGCCCAAGGTGGTTGCCAGCCGCGAACAAATCGTCCAGGTGTTCACCAACCTGGTGGACAATGCGGTGGCCTACACCCCGGCCGACGGCCAGATCGTTCTTTCGAGCAGTATAGAGGAAAGGAATGGATCGAAGTACCTGACGGTGCGGGTTCTCAATTCCGGTCCGCCGATCCCCGAGGATGATCTCCCACACATCTTTGAGCGTTTCTACCGGGGCAAGACGGGCCGCGAGTCGGGCGAGAGAGGTACCGGCCTGGGGCTGGCCATCTGTCAAGATATCCTGGCGCGGCACAACGGCATGGTGGAGGTCGAGACGCTCGAGTCGCTGGGGACTACCTTCTCGGTCTGGCTGCCCCTCGGACCTGCCGCGGGGGGTTAGCCGCTCTCCATTTTTCTTACCCGGATACCGTTTCCCCGATCCATGATTCGCTTCGCTGGCTGCGTAGGAATCACTGCAGTTCCGGTACTTCCCAAGCTGGGCGAGGATCGAGTGGATTGCGACTGAAGGCGAACCTCACACCCCCAGCCCACCCCGCGACCTACATGCTCCACTCCCTTTCGAGGCGCCGGGCAATGGTCAGACATGCCGGGGGAGATGGCAAAGCCCGCTCTTCGTGCCGTCAGCTGGAATGATCCTGGGAATTCCTCTCTGAATGAAGATGACACGACCGGCAGACCCGGAAAGTGTGGCATGAGGGAGTGTCTTGTGTCTTCGTGGCCCATGGAAAGTTGGAAGCGGCCGAGGAGGGCGCGAGGGTCTATTTCGGTGCGGTTAGCGTTGCCTCAGTCCACCCGGACTGCGATCACCATGCCATCGCCGGCGGGGAAGATCGTGGCCAGCAAGCGGGGATCCTGCGCCACCCGTTGATTGAACTCGCGGGTGGCCATCACGGCCGAGTCCCACTCGTCCGGCTCGATGATCGCCCCGCGCCGGAATGCGTTGTGAGCCGCCAGGACACCACCGGATCTTAGATTGGCCACGGTCCACTCCAAGTATGCGGGGTAGCCTTCCTTTTCGGCGTCGATAAAGACGAAGTCGAATGGACCCTCATCGGAGAGGGCCGGGAGCAGCCCATGGGCGTCGCCGACGCGAATCTCGACCCTGCCGCCCACCCCGGCCAGCCGAAAATGCTCTCCGGCGATGGTAGCTCGCTCGGGCTCGAGTTCCAGCGTAATCAATCGGCCCCCGGACGGCAAACCGCGTGCAATCCACGTCCCGCTATACCCGCCAAGAGTGCCGATCTCCAATGCCAGTTTGGGCTGGCAGGCTGCCACCAGTACCTGCAGGAACTTCCCTTCCTCCGGCCGGACGGTGATGGCCGGCATTCCGCGTGCTTCGATCTGCCGGCGGATCTGCTGGAGAGCGACATCTTCGCCCGCGAAGGACTGGGTGATGTACATCGAGAGCTTATCGTCATAAGTCGTCACAATCATCCCATCCGTGGCTGCGGCTGTAGGTTAGGGAACAGGCTGGGGGGCGAGTTTGGCCTATTCCCGCCGAGGAGGGAGGATTATACCCTTGTCCCATCTCGCGAGCGGCCGGTACAATCCTCGAATGCCCCCGTCCCTGACTGACACTCTGCTGGATTGGTACGGCAACCACGCTCGCGACCTGCCCTGGCGGCGGACGGGCGATCCATATGCCATCTGGGTGGCCGAAGTCATGCTTCAGCAGACCCGGGTGGAGACGGTCCTCCCTTATTACCGGAAATGGATGGCGCGGTTTCCCAATCCGAAGGCGCTGGCCGAGGCATCTTCGGACGAGTTGATGTCGGCCTGGGAAGGGTTGGGCTATTACCGGCGCGCGCACAACATGCACCTGGCTGCAGAGAAGATCCTGCGCGAGCATGCGGGGCAGTTTCCGCAGAACCCGGAAGACCTGCGAAATCTGCCGGGAGTTGGCAAGTACACTGCGGCTGCCGTCGGGGCGATCGCCTTTGGGGCGGACGTAGTCGCGCTCGACGGCAATCTGCGCCGGGTGCTGGCTAGGCTGATGGACCTTGATCTCGACCCACGCAGCGTCGAGGGTGAGGCCCGACTGTTGGGCTATGCCACCAGTCTCTTGCCCGAAGGGCGCGCCTCGGCGTTCAACCAGGCCTTGATGGATCTGGGTGCGACGATCTGCCTCCCCCGCAGGCCGGCATGTGACGCGTGCCCGATCGCGGGATTCTGCCGGGCCAAGGCCGCCGGAGCGCAGATGGACCGCCCGGTCCGGGGCGCGCGCGCTGGGCTGCCGTCGGTGCGGCGTGTGTGTGGCGTCCTCCCACGCCAGCGGAGTGTTCTGATCGGACGGCGCCCTTTGGGTGGTCTGCTCGGAGGCCTCTGGGAATTCCCCGGAGGCGACACGGCCGACAACGAGGACCTCGAAGTCGCCCTTCGTCGACAGGTGTTGGGTCAACTGGGAGTGCGGGTCGAGGATGCCCTTCCGCTTGGGGTCTACCGTCATAGTTACACTCATTTTCAGGTCACAGCTCATGCCTTTATCTGCGCCTGGGACGGCAGCGAGCCCACGGCCTTCGAGCATACGGATCTGCGTTGGGCGGATGTGGACCAACTTGCGGCTAACCCGATGGGTAAGATCGATCGAACCATCGCCAGAGATCTCAAAGAACGTGCGGAGGCCGGGTAAGCCGTCGAACCTCCGGGGTACAGGTCCTACCCTGGCCCATGCTAAAATGGCGTTCCACCCGCGGGCATGACTGGATCTGAGCCAGGCATTTGGGGACGATGGCCAACCCGGCGTTCCGATCTGAACGGAGAGCCCCCCCAGAGCGTCACAACGGATGGTCTGAGAAGCAATCGTGGTTGGTAGACGTGTGCGGTATGGGGTTGTCGGGATTGCAGCCGCTGCTTTCTCGATTCTTGGGTGCACCCTCGCGAGCGTTCGTTTCCCCGAAATCCCCGGCATCGGCGGGCAGGCGCAGGCGGTGGACCTGATCGCCTATGTCGGCTCCGATGGGAACGTGTACACCGTCGATCCGGAGGACGGCAAAGTTGTCGCGCTGACGGATGACGCACAGCGAATTCCCGATGCGAACGGGGCCCTCCACTATTACAGCGATCCTGCCTGGGCGCCCGGCAAAACGGGACTGGCCTTCCTGGAGGCCGCGGCCGACATCGAGAGCGGCAGTCGCTTCTCCGTGTGGGTCCGCGGCGAGGAAGATTCGGCCAGCCGGGTCGTTTTCTCGAGCCCGAACAGAGTGCCGATTTACCTCTACTGGTCTCCGGATGGGAAGCAGTTGAGTTTTCTCACATCCGACACGCGCGGCGGGCCCCTCGCCCTGCACATCGTGCCCATCGACAGCGGCGAGGAGAAGGTGATCGACACCGGGCAGCCCTATTACTGGTCGTGGTCGCCGACTAGCCTGGACATGGTGGTCCACGTCGGGGGCTCATCCGTCGACCAGCCCGGCGTCGCCCGTCTCTCGCTTTTGTCGCTGGCACCGGAAGTCACCGAGACTGCCTGGGACCTGGCCCCGTTGTCATTTCAGGCGCCGGAGTACTCACCCGATGGCGGCTCCATCTTGTTATCCGCAGTCTCTGAGTCGCAGGGATCGGGCCTGCTCCTCGTCGGCTCTGACGGTAAGGTCCAGAGTGTCCTGTCGGATGACAAAGCCCCGATCGCCTTCGCCTGGAATCCACCCGGCGAGGTTATCGCCAGCATGACGTTCGATCCGGCGTCGCCGTCCGGATTGGGTCGTTTGAGCTTTCTTCATCTCACGGATTCGGGCGAGGTCAAACGCGTCGATACGGATGCCGAGCGCGTGGTGGCGTTCTTCTGGTCGCCGGATGGGGAGGAGCTTGCCTACTTCGTTCCGGTTGCTCCCGGTTCGAATGGCGGCGGGTCCAATGTCGCCCTTCAAGGCCCCCAAGTCAATCTACGATTGCGGATCGCCGATCCGAGGGACGGCACCAGCCGGGACGTAACGACGTTCAGGCCGACCTCGGATTTCCTGCGCATCCTGCCGTTCTTCGATCAATACCTTCGCTCGACGACGATCTGGTCCCCCGACAGCCGTCAACTTGTCCTCTCCGGCTACGATGCGGCCGGACAAGAGACGATCTTCGTGGTCTCGTCGGATGGAAGCGGCGATCCTCGTCCCCTTGTAAGTGGAATACTGGCCTTCTGGTCGTGGTAACGACTCGATCTGAGTTGAAGCGTCCTCGTTGGTCGCTAGAGAGGAGGCGTCCGGAGGTTCTGTGGTCCCCGCGGAACGAGGTCTTCGGGCCTCTCCCCATTCGGATTGCCCGTCGGCCTACCTTTGGCTGTGACCTTCGTGGCCATCGGGGTCGTGCTGCCGCCGAGGTGTTTGTCTGGGCCGTTGTCGAACGACTTCTTGCAGCCCGGTGAACAGAAAGTGTAAGTCTTCCCCATGTACTCAGACTTCAGCCGGGAACTCGCCTCACCGACCAGCTTTCCACAAACAGGGTCCTTTGTCATGGATCAGTTCCTTTCGCCCCTCACCCAAGGTTCGGGCGGCTCCGGTTGGGCACTAACTGAGGGTTTCACGTCCTCGGTGACCGGCCGATTGTCGGCCGGGACGTCGACCGCGCCCGCCTTGCTCTCCTCCAACCGTCCGCAGGGCCTGAGGCCAGTGAGACCTCCTACACTGGCCCGAGCGGCCTGCTCGCAACTTGGCGCATAGGACCCAGGCGCCATCACCCCATGGGAATCTCTCACTCCTCACGCGAACACTCCCGGGGCAGATTGGTCCCAATCGGCCCAGGCGCATTGACTTGTAGGTACGCAGATGCTTGTTCAGGCCAGCCCTGAAAATCCTGGGCAATGCGCCATTTGGCCCTGTGTCAGCGAAGGCAATTCCGCTATGGTGCTAGCGAACCGTGCCCCGCGTGTGTGACCGATGGCCGACATCGATCCCGGTTGTCGGGTTCTGCCGCTGGCACTGGGGACAATTCCCTGGAGTCCACAATCCTCAGGGCTGTAACCGCAAGTCTCACCAGGGACCGAATAACTGCCTGCTTCACCGGGAGGGTTTGTGAGAGTCTCAGTCGTGGTCAAGGCGGGTCGTGGGCTGGCCCTTCTCTGGATCGCCGGTTTTTCATTCACCTCGTCTGTGGCTGCTCAAGCCGGTGAGGCTGGCGGCGAAGACACGATCCACATCTTCTTCAGTGCAGGCTGTTCGGACTGCTGGCCGTATGTAGAGACTGTCCTCTCTCCAGAACTGAGAGCGGCCGGGGTGGAGTCGAGGATTGAGATCCACGATTACACGATCAGTTCGGAGCGGAAACGCCTTCTCGACATGGCCGACGGGATCGGCCTCCCCAGGTCGATCGCCGATTCGCTCTATGCATTTGTGCCCCATGCGGGAGGCATACTGGTGATCCTGGGTCACGTACCGGCGGACCTGATCCGGCAGGCGTTCGAAGACCCCGACCTGCCGACCCGCCTCGTTCTCTGGCAGCCGGCTATGCATGGCGATCCGACCCAGTACCGGCTCTGGGCCTGGCGCGGCGAGGTCACGACCTTCCCTATTGATCGCCCACTGAAGGAAGCCCTGCCCCTGGCGTTGGGGGCGGAGGGGGCCGTGCCGGTGGGGCTGGCCAACCTGCAGGAACTTCTACCGGCGGTGGTGGTGACGGGCCTGTTGGACTCGGTGAACCCGTGCGCCTTCGCCGTCATATTGCTGCTGATTGCCTTCCTATTCACGTTGCGAGAATCACGCGTACGCGTGCTGCAGCTGGGTGCAGTTTACGTGGGGATGATCTTCCTGGTGTACTTCGCCATTGGGCTGGGGATCCTGCGCGCCATTAGCTTCTCGAGCGATCCGCATTTCGTCGCCCGCACAGGCAGCTGGCTCTTGATCGGGCTGGGTGCGATCAATTTGATTGAGTACTTCTGGCCTAGCTTTCCATTAAAGCTCCATATGCCGGCCTTCGCCGGAGCAAAGACCAACGAGTGGTTGAAGCGGGCTAGTCTCCCGGCTACGGTCGGTGTCGGGTTCCTCGTGGGGTTGTGCACATTCCCATGCTCGGGTGGCATCTATGTGTCGATCATTACCCTGCTGAATGCCAAGACCACGCTGGCATGGGGGATCGGTTACCTGGCGCTTTACAACGTCATCTTCGTCCTGCCCCTGATCCTGATCCTGGCAGTGGTCGGCAATCGAGAAGCGGCAAGGCGATGGACTCTTTGGGAGCGGCGGCATTCGCTCCGGATCCGGCTTCTATATGGCTTGATCATGATCGGCCTGGGCGCGATCATGCTTGTGTGGCTGATCGGCTAGGCCGGCCAGCCCGGCCTGTCTTGTGAGTTACACTGGTCTTTACTCGGCGTCTGCGCCACATCGCCCGCCCCCGGCGATGTGAGCCAATCCAATACTCACCTCCCAAACGCGGGCCTTCTGGAGGTGGCTATCGTTGACTCCCCTCAATAGCGGCTAGCCAGGCCTTTCACCAAACCGGGCGCGAGGACCAGCCAAGCGGCAGTCAACTTCCAGGGCTCGGCTCGGTCAGGCGAACTCTCACCCTGGTCCCGTGGCCAGGCTCAGAATTCAACTCGAGCTCAGCGCCGACGATCTCGGCGCGTTCGTGTATTCCGAGCAACCCGTAGTGGCCTTCGGCGGTCAGATCCCCGGGATGCTCGGGCGGTACGAAGCCGAGGCCGTCGTCGGCAATTTCGAGCTCGATATTGTCACCCCCAAAGCGCACAGCAACGGACGCCCGCTTGGCACTCGCATGCCTGGCCACATTAGACAGGCTCTCTTGAACGATCCGATACAAAGCCAGTTCGGTTTCGGGGTTGAAACGGCGAGGTAGGCCGTCGAGGTGAAACGAGACAGGTATCCCCAGATCCTCAGACATCTCACGGGCGAGCGTTTCCAAGGCTGGCACCAATCCCAGGTCCTCGAGGTACACGGGCCGAAGCCCGCGGGACACCCGTCGAAGTTCTTGGACCGTCCGTTGAGCGGCCTGGTGCAGACCGCTCAAGCGTGGGTCGTCCACAACCCCCTGGCCCTGACGATCGAGGCTCAACATCTGGATCTGCTGATCGAGAGCGATCAGGTCTTGGATGGCGCTGTCGTGCAACTCGCGCGCCAGCCGTAACCGTTCTTCTTCCTGAGCGCGCGTGATGGAGTTGATGTAACCCCGCAGGGCCTCCTGAGACGAGCGGATCTTCCCGGCCATCGTGTCAAGGGTCGACTGGAGATGGCGGACCTCAGCGATGCCCCCGACCTCTGCTCCACCGGCGCTGAAATCGCCGGCGGCCAACTTGTCCGCCTCGGCCTCAAGCCGGCGCAAGGGTTCGATCACCTGGCGGGCGCCGAACCACAAGGCCACGAGTGTCAAGAGCAGCGCCGGCACCAGGACCAGAGGCCCCAGCAAGGACAGGTTCAGCATGGGGCTGCTCACGATTTCCCACGGCTCCTCGATGACCAAGGCCCAGCCTGTTGGCTGCACCGGGCTGTACGAGACCACGTGCTCGCCATCGGTCCCCGGGACGAATGATGATCCCTGCTCGCCGAGCAGGGCGGGTCGGACACCGGTGTGACCGAGCAGGTCGTTCTGCTCGGGAGGGGGTCCCAGGCTTGCCAGCAGGCGCCCGGCGTCATCGGTGAGGAACGCCGAGGCACCGGCTTCACTCGATCCAAGCCCCAGCATGGCGGAACGCATCAATGAGGAGACCGTGAATGCCCCTACGAGCGCGTTTCCCTCGTCGGACGCTGCGGCAACGAGTACGGTCACTTGGCCTGCCTCGTCGAAGGGGATCGAGTAGACAGCCTGGGGGCCGTCCAGAGAAGTCACGGTTGAGATGATCGGTCTGGTGGTCCACCCGACTCCGCCAGGGTTGCTGGCCAGGACACGTCCGTTGTGGTCGGTCACGGCCATTCCCCGATCGAAGTCCGCAAGCAAGTCGCTTTCCTCCTGCAACAGCGCTTCGGGGGGGAGGTCCTCACTCAGGCGCGAGGCCATGCTTCTGATCGAGGACTGCCTGTGGTGAAGCTGCTCTGAGATGGCCGAGGCGGCTGAGCGGGCCGCCCATTCATCTCGTTCGGCGACAAGACGCCGCATCGCCTGTTGATGAACCCGGACACTCGCCAATGCGAGCAGGACGAGGATGACACCGAAGGGAAAGACCAACACGAGCAGCAGCTGCAGGCGCAGGCCGTCGAGGCGGATTCTCATCCTTCGAGTTGGCCCAGGTCGGAGGGGAGCCAGCCAAGAGCGACCGCCCGCATGACAGCCTCGGTCCGGCTAGTAGCCTGTAGCTTGTCGAAGACCTTTGCCAGATGGCCCTGCACGGTTCGGTCACTGATATGCAGTTGCACGCCAATGGCCTTGTTGGTGAAGCCCTTCGCTGCCAGGGCCAGGACTTCGAGCTCCCGATCTGTGAGCTTCTCGACCGGGGCCGCGAGTTGAGTTCCGCTCACGCGCGCCATGATCTTCCGGGCAATTGCAGGGTCGAGCGCCGATTTCCCCTCGTAGACTGCCCGCACGGCGCGAATGATGTCAGCGGCGTCTGCAGTCTTGAGCACGTAGCCGTTAGCCCCGGCTTGAAGGACCGCCATGATGTAGGGATCGTCATCATATGCGCTAAGGATAAGGACCCCCGTCGTCCGCGAATTCGCCCGGACCCAGCGGGTCACCTCGATCCCGCTCATACCAGGCATCTGGATATCGATCACAGCCACATCCGGTTTGTCTTCCTGGATGGACAGCACGGCTTGCTTGCCGTCATCGACCTCGGCCACGATCACGATATCGCCGGCTCTCTCCATGAATTGGCGGAAGCCGGCGCGGACGACCGCATGATCGTCGGCGAGGAGGACACGGATGAGCGGGCGCTCCGTCACGGGAGTCTCTCCCCGGCGGGGCGGCCGAGCTCGGCGACTGGCACAACCTCTGCAAAGGCCGCATCGAGCTGAGGAAATACGGCCCAGACCAGCGCGGCCCCGAAGATCGTCCCGGTAATGAGACGCACCCAGCTATTGAACGAACCGAGGGCATCGCCCGCGTAGAAGCTTGCCGGGAGGCTGCCGGCCGTAAGGCGGGCCAGCCACAGATTGTCATAGCGAAAGCCCTGACCAATCCCGCCGAGGTCGCTCAGCATGTGCGAACCGCCGTCTAACAGCATGGGAAGTGCTAGCAGGAGGAAGGCCCAGATAGGCAAGGGACGGAGTCTGCGCCGGACCGGGAGCCAAAGGGCAGTTGCGATCGGGATGCTCGTATAAAGTGAGACCATCCTGTCTGACCAGGCCACCTTGTACCCCGTTGAAGGCGTCCCGATGAACTGGCGCAGCACGCCAGGATCGAGCGTGTCCCTCCAGGCTATGTTGATCTGGGCCAGGGACAGCATCGGTTGCGGGCCGAAGAGGAAGAACGATCGTTGCGGAAGCTGGTGGCACTGAAGAGAATAGAAGGCATACAGAGCCCGCGCCGGGCCGACCCATCCTAGATGCATTAGGACAGGAGCCAACCAGGGCAGAGAGACCCAGATACCGCTCATGAGCAGGAACCACATGTACCACCGGCGGCGGAATGCAAAGGACGCACGTTGGTGCCATGGAGCCTCAACTCTGAGATGGGCTATTGTCACTTGACGCCTCGCCAGATCGAAGTAGCCAAAGGGGGGACAGGCATTTGCGCCATTCTAGAGCATCTGTCTCGGGTTTGGGAGGGCAAGCATGCCTGTTCCACCCGAATGGGCTCCGCCACGTTGGGCGCCCTCGAAGAAGTTCATCAAGGTCCGACCCTGGATCGCCACAACGGGCTATTTGGCGCTGTCGATTGCACCTGCTCCCTGGTACCGTTGTTTCGCCCCTGGGTGGGGATCACCCCTAGTAGGGCAGCCGGAAGAAAGCCCTGGTCTGCAGGGAGGCCCGTGCAGCCTACTCAATACAGGCTTATCGGCCCATGTCAGGGTTGGCCTAAGCGAGGAGGTCGGGTGAAATGGCAGAGGGAGTGGCGACAAGGGCATCGGTGAAGACAAAGAAGCGTCAACGGGTGATGCGAAAGCGCTCAACTCTCATCCTTATCCTGGCCGTAGGCGGCCTTCTGGCCCTCGCCGGCGGGTGGCTGTTGTGGAGCGGTCAGAGGATGCGTGAGGCCACCATTGACTTCACCCCCGAAGATGTCGCTCATGACGTTCCGATAACAGCGGTCCACGAAATGGGGTCTGGGCAGCCGATCCCCTTCTTGCCCGGGGGCGGGCCACAGCCTGCGGTTGCGGTCAGCGAGCAATACCATGATTTCGGCAGCCTTGGACCGAGCGAGGTCGTGACACGTGAGTTCGTCATCGCCAACACTGGCGAGGCGCCTCTGACGATAAGCCGGGCTTATACGACCTGCGGATGTACCACTGCCGATTTCACATCTGCGGTGATCCCGCCTGGGAAGGTCTCGATCATGACCCTTCGCTTTGATGCGGGGTTCCACGACGTACGCGGCGAAACAGTCCGTCGGGGTGTCATCATCGAGAATAATGATCCGGACCGCTCGACGGTGGAAATATGGGTGGAAGCGAGAATCCGAACCACTCCCTAGACGTGGCGACACCCGACGGGGCGGATGTGAGAGTCGAATCTATCCGACGGGGGGTGTCTACCTGGTCGCGGATGACGATTTACATCTCGCTCTTTGCCGTCCTGGGGCTCCTCGGCTGGGGACTCGCAAGGGCACAAGCCGGTCCACGCAGTGAGGGGCGCGCCCCGGAATTCACCCTGACCACCTTCGAGGGCGAGATCATCACCCTCGGAGGTTTGCAGGGCAAAGTCGTCGTTGTAAACTTCTGGGCCTCCTGGTGCCCGCCGTGCCGGGACTACCAAGATCGCGGGGTGATGTTCCTGGGCGTGGACTACGTGGACACAGAATCTGAGGCGCTGGCCTACATCAGCGAGTTCCAGATCACTTACCCCAATGGGCCCGACACCGGTACGCGGATCTCACAGGCGTTCCGGATTCAGGGAGTACCCGAAACATTCTTCATCGGCAAGGATGGGAGGTTGCGCGGGGTCAAGGTTGGCCCCCTGGCTCCCCCCGAACTCGAGGAACGGTTGGATCCCCTTCTCGCGGAGGATTGATGCGGATGGGGACACGAGAGCATCGGTGAAGAGGCTGGTACCGGTCGTGCTGTGGTCGATGATGATCGTCAGTGCCTGCGCGCCGGCCCTACCCGACATCGCCCTGGAGCGGGCAGAGGTCGACCTGGGGAATGTCCCGAATGGAGAGGTCCGCACATTCAAGGTTGAGTTGGCTAACAGAGGGCAAGGCGATCTTGTAGTCGAGGCGGTGACGACCTCCTGTGGCTGCACGACTGCTTCGATTGAGCCGGGGGTGATTCCTCCCGGGGGGACGGGAGATCTCATCATTCACTATGACTCGGGTGCCCACGGGTCCGATTTCTTAGGCCAGGTTGCACGCCAGGTCTTTGTCGACACAAACGACCCGGATGAGCCTGAGGTGGAGATCATTTTCACCGCAGTGGTTGTCGCGCCATAGGATCGGATCTCCCGGCAGGGATGAACTGGTCGCCGGGGCGCGATGTCGACCCGAAGAGTCGGCCAGGGCAGAAGGGCCTGAATTGCAACGGTTGACGAAGGGAGAACGGCCGCCTGAATGAGGTGGAATCACAGACCTTGGAGGTGGAAGTGTGACAAGCAAGTGGCTGGTAGGTACATTGGTTGCGGCGCTCGTGGGTGCCGGGTTGTTCGGTGTTGGTTTGTGGGTTGGAAGGGCTGGGCTCTTCGATCGGACAGCCGCCAACTACGGCTGGTCGATGATGCAGGGCGGGGGGATGATGGGTGGGTACGGGATGATGGGGGAGTATGGCGCGCCTGGTGGAGCCGGCATGATGGGCGGTCAGCCGGGTGGGGCGCTAAACACAGGGGACCCGCTGTCGATCGATGAAGCCTCGCAGGCCGTCGATGCCTACCTCAGTCGATGGGGGTACTCCGACCTCGAAGTCGGCGAGGTGATGATCTTCACCAACCAGGCCTATGCCGAGGTCGAGGACCCGGCCTCCGGCCGAGGAGCCTTCGAGGTACTGGTCGATCCGGTCACGAAAGCGGTCTTCCTCGAGTATGGCCCGGCGATGATGTGGAACACGGAATACGGCATGATGGGCGGGCGCTCCACGGGGGTTTACGGTGGAATGATGGGCGGCATGATGGGGGACCGCGGGTACGCACAGCCGGGCCCGTCCTTCGAAGCCAGTGTTACGCCGCAGGAGGCCGCGGAAATCGCGCAGGAATACCTGGACGCGTATCTTCCGGGTTATCGTGCCGATGAAACCGTGGATGAGTTCCCCGGATACTTCACTCTCCATACGCTTCAGGCGGGAGAAGTGACGGGGATGCTCAGTGTCAACGCTTATACGGGTCAGGTGTGGTACCACACCTGGCACGGAACATTCCTCGAGATGAGCGAGCCGGAGAGCTGACGGCTGAGGTGCTGGGAGGCGGTCGGATCATCCTCATCGCCAAGGATGATCCCGCCTTCTGAGAATTATTCCCGCTCTCCACACAAGCCAGAAGACAGCCCCTCGTCGCGGTTGAGATATGATCCCGGCCCAGATCAAGCATCGACTGGCGCGATGCCGCGTTCGAGACGAGCCGACCTCAGCGCGGCCGAGGTCGAGGATCTGCCGGTGTTCGTATCCGCGGCCGGGATCCTAATGGCCTAAGTCGGGAGGTCCCGGACCTGGGGCCTCCCGGCCTTTGCTCAATGGCTCCATGACTGGTCTCACCTGAAACCGCGTCGGTAGCAGGGGGCTCGGACGGTGCGCGCCGCCCTGGAACACTCCGTCCCGTGGGCTCTATCCCGCCAGGGGACGTGCGTCCGCGAGATTTGGAGGAATGACGGAGCTCGGATCCTCATACGTGTAAGAGGAACTTTCGATATCCTGCCAGCGTCTTGTCTTCCTGGATGAGAGACATCCATGTTCGGAGTCAGGCGAATGGAAAAAGTCTACGTGATCAAACCGGTATGGCTGTTTCTGGGCCTGTCAGGCCTTCTGATCCTCAGTCTGGTCGTTGCGACGGCGGGGATGGCATCCCTCGGCCTCTTCGGGCCGATCTTCTCGTCGGCGCCCACGCCGTTTTCCAACCCGACTCCGGCACCGTCGACAACGGATGCCGGCCGCATGAGCTCGATCGGGGATCGCTGGCTGGCAAGACCGTGTCGTTTGCCGTGACCGTACGGGCGTCGGCAGCCTCCAGCCAAGACATCGCGGTCTGGGTGGCGCCCGCAGTCTGGCGCTAGACAATGCTCAGGGAGACATGGTGTGCAGGCACACGAATCGGAGCGGATCGTGAGCTCTGATGTTTGATCATCTTCATCAAAGGAGTGATTTGTCGTATGAATCGAAAGGTTTTCGTCTTGATGATATTAGGTGTGGTTCTCCTGACCGCCTGCGTGGCCGCCGAGGAAGCGACGGCAATCCCTGTCGCTTCGCCGTCGCCGGTCGTCTTGCCGACACAGACGGCAGTTCCGCCGACGCCGATTCCGACGGACCTGCCGACACTAACAACACAACCGTTGTCGTTCGTCGCGGCTACCTACCGCGATGAGGCTGCCGGGTTCGAGTTGGACTATCCAGCCGAGTGGGGGAAGCCGTTCTCGATGGGTGGAGGCGATCGCGGGTCGATCATGCAATTCAGGGTTTCTGAGGAAGCGCAGTTGGATGTGGTCGTGCTGCTCTGGGATCCGAAAGGCGACCTGGGTGCCTTTCTTGCCAACCACCATGTCGCGTGGGACACCTCGGGGATCAACGTTATCTCCGAGGAAGCGACCACGCTCGCCGACGGCAGATCCGCAGCACGCATCGTCGTCCAGGGCAGCGACGGCGCGCGAGGCTTCTTTTTCTTCACGACGCTCGGGGACCGATACCTTCAATTGAGCGGGGGCGGTGATCTGGAGCTGTTGGCCGAGATCTCGCGCACAGTTCGCCCACTCGGATAGGGATCCGGGCTCCGGCATCGAGGAGCCGGTCCCCCTCCATCACCAACCGATCAAGACAACCTGCCGGAGCCTCACGCGGTCTCCGGCAGGTTGCGACTCGGGGTGCTGGTGAGACTCCGAACCCTCTATGGCTGGATAACTGTCGGGGGAACACTGCAGTTCTTCGTCTGAGGGGGCCCGAGGCGGATTGTCAGGATGCTAGGCGCGGTGGCGAGCTAGAAAGAGGCTTAAGCCGTTCGCTGTCTCCGCTCATGCAGGCGGCGTTGTTTGGCGCGGTTGCCGCAGTCGTTCATGTCGCACCAGCGTCGACTGTGGTTCTTGCTCGTGTCCAGGAACAGCCAGCCGCAGCCACGGTCGTCGGCGCATTGGCCGACCCAGCGGCGATCCTCGGAGAGCAGTAACTCCACGGCCGAAAGGGCGATCGGCCACAGGAAGGAATCCAAGGCATCATCGTCGACGCGCCACTCCCAGGCGAACTCCTCGCGTGTCTGCACCAGCCGGACACCCCCTGTCAATCGGCTGATCGCGCCGTTCAGCTCGTCCAGGTCGGTCCTTTGCGCCGGCGTATCGTTCATCAAGGCCAAGAAGATCCGGTAGATCGCCTCCCTTAGGGAAATTGCCCGCGTCAGCGCCAGGTCGGCATCGGCCGTATGTTCCTTCGCCCGGCTGAGAAAATGGCGGGCCGACCGGTCGGAAGCCACCCCAGCGGCCCGCGCCCAGGCCACCAGGTCGGCGTACGATCGGATAGTCTCGTCCGGCCGCTCGCTGGCATGCCAACGCATCGTATTGGTGAATTCAAGACAAATGGGCGTGGGCCGCTGATCCCGGCCGGGTGAATCAGGGGTAAGCATGGTTGGTTGACACCATAACCCTCAAAAGGATCTTGACAGGTTAATCCTTCCGCCCTAGAATGTGACCACCAATCTCATTATAGCAGGTTATTCGCGGCGGGTTCGGGGGAGGGCGAAGCCATGATGCAGGGACGTCTCACCGGGTTATGGCGTCAGGCCGACTTCCTCAAACTCTGGGCTGGCGAGACGATCTCCCTCCTCGGCTCCCAGGTCACACTGCTGGCGATACCGCTTCTGGCGGCGATCACGCTCGAAGCGACCCCGATTCAGATGGGGACCCTGGGCACGTTGCAGTACATCCCATGGCTCTTGGTTGGGCTTCCGGCCGGAGCATGGGTGGATCGCCTACGCCGCCGGCCGATCATGATCGCCGCCGACCTGGGACGGGCGCTGCTCCTGGCTCTGATCCCGATCGCCGCTCTCACCCACACCCTGCGCATTGAACACTTGTATACCGTCGGTTTCCTGGTAGGTATCCTGAACGTCTTGTTCGAGGTTGCCTATTCAGCATACCTACCCACGCTTGTCGCGCGAGATCATCTAGTGGAAGGCAATAGCAAACTGCAAGCCAGCGCCTCAGTTGCCGAGATCGCCGGGCCGGGGCTTGGCGGTGGCCTCGTCCAACTCGTGAGTGCACCGCTGGCGATCGCCGTCGACGCATTCTCCTTCCTGGGCTCGGCCCTGTCTCTAGCGTGGATTCGGACACCCGAACCCGGTCCGCCTCCGGCCCGGGACTCGAGGAGCCTATTGCCTGAGATCCGAGAGGGGTTGCGGCTTGTTTTCGGCAATCCGATCTTGCGCGCCTTCACATTCACGAGCGCGACCGCCAACTTCTTCATCGATGTCCATCTGGCCGTGTTCGTCCTTTTCGCCACGCGTGACCTGCGCCTCACCCCAGTCATCCTCGGGGGTATGTACGCCATTGCCAGCCTCGGCGGCTTTTTAGGATCGGTTATGGCAGCCCGCCTGGTGGGCTGGCTCGGACTGGGCCGGGCGATCATCGCCGGCCACCTTCAGGTGATCCTGGCGCTGCTGATCATCCCCCTCTCGGGCCGCCAAGTTGAGCTCGCGCTCCCGCTCATCGTTTTCTCCATGGCGATGTGGGGGTTCGGCGCGGTCGTATACGTCATCAATTCGGTGAGCGTCCGGCAGGCGATCACGCCCAACGAGTACCAGGGGCGCGTGGCAGCGAGTTTGCGCTTTGTATCATGGGGCATCTCGCCACTCGGGTTTATGCTCGGGGGGATATTGGGGGAGATACTTGGCCTCCGGACGACGCTGCTGGCCGCGGGGGCAGGGTCGCTGGCGAGCCTGATCTTCCTGCTGTTTTCACCGGTGTGGCAGCTGCGTGGGCAGCCCGTCGGCTGATCCCGCAATGATGAGGTGCGCGATCGTTCCCAGGGGACCGAGCCGCAGAGAATAGAACGAGGCGGGTATTCATCGCCCGCCTCTGACTCACGGTCTGTTTCACTCTGCCCGAGGTCGCCTTCGTGTGCGGTGTGTGATGGGAGACGAGACCGGGTTTGAGTGGGCGCGGAGGGGCTCGAACCCCCGACCTCACGGATGTGAACCGTGCGCTCTGACCGGCTGAGCTACGCGCCCGCGATGCCCGGATTATAGCAGGCGGGAACGAGCGCGACAAGGAAACGCGGGAAGCCAGTGTTGGATTCCTTCGGAGTGCGCGGTTTTCAGCGCGCCGGCCGCAGAGTTCATTCCCCGATGATGGCAGAGCCGGCTTGCTTCATCCGCCGGCGCAGGCCAGCATGCTATAATGCCTTCGGCCCGCGACCCTCCCCGCCCACGTCCGGCGAGTGGCCTCCGAGGGACTCCCTCAGCCGTTGGAGCTCATGGTGATCGAGCTCAACATCCCAGGAAGAGGAATCATCCAGATCGAGAATCTCGTGTCGGATGTCAACGGCACGCTGGCCGTAGACGGTCAACTGATCCCCGGCGTTGCCAAAGCGTTGACTGCGTTGGGGGACCGGTTGGCGATTCACCTCCTGACCGCAGACACCCACGGGCGCCAGTCCACCATCGATCGACAACTCGGCCTAAAGGCCGTCCGCATCCCGCCTGGAGATGAGGCAGCCGCCAAGGCCGGGTACGTCCGCGATTTGGGTTCGGAGTCCGTGGTTGCGCTGGGTCAGGGTGCAAACGATGCCGAGATGTTGCGCCAGGCGGCGATCGGGATCTGCACGCAATCGAAGGAAGGGTTGGCCGTCGAGGCCCTAACCGCGGCGGACATCCTCTCTCCGGATGTGCTTTCGGCCTTGGAGATGCTCGAGAATCCCCTTCGGCTGGTGGCCAGCCTGCGCCGATGAACATCGACTCGAACGAACCGGTAGGCGATCCCGAGATCCAATCCCGTGCTCGTCGCCGACGGGCGAGCCGGATGCTCACGCAGCTCCGGGCGGATGAGCGCGAAGAATTCCTCGAAGGTCTGGGACACGATGTCACGCCCAACATCGGCCTGTTCTTGTGGGCGATCGCGGCCGGGTTGTTGATCGGCCTCGGGTATCGCTTCGATCAACCCGCCCTCCTGATCGGGGGGGCGCTGCTGGCGCCGCGCATGTCGACGATCGCCGGGTTGTCGCTGGCCGCGGTCTCCGGTTCTCTGCGCTTCTTCCTCCGTTTGATGGCGGCTCTGGCCTTGGCCCTGGCGTTGGCTGGAGCGCTTGCGGGTGCGGTCGGCGGTCTGGGGGTGCCGGCCGAAGGCAGCTCCCTCCTGGTCTTCGGCCACGTCAAGCTTAACCTGGTCGACTTCGGATTGCTTCTGGTCGGGGCGGTGACGATCGCAACTAGCATGGCGCGGAGAAACGAGATCTCCGCCCTGGGGAGTGCCGCGGTCTCGTACGAGGTCCTGCTCCCGCTAGGGGCCATGGCCGTAGGCCTGGTCCGGGGCCAACCCGAGCTAATCGAAGGCGGGTTGCTGACTTTCGGGATGCACCTGACTTGGGCGGTGGCTGTCGGCCTGGCGACTCTCGCTTTGCAGGGCTTCCGACCGCTTACCGGGAGCGGACACTCCCTGGCGGCGGCCATCGGGCTGATGGGTGTGGTTGGGATCCTGGGGGCCTACGGCCTTGGTGCTTCTGTGCTCGCGGCCGTGCCGACTCCGACGCCCACGCCCACGCTGACACCCACGACGACACCCACCTCAACTGCGACCGCCACGAGCACAATCACGCCCACCGCCACAGGCACGGCCACCATCACGCCGACGTTTACCCCGACGGCTACGGCTACGGCTACGCCGCCGCTGGCTGTTGTCGTCCGCACCGGAGGCCGCGGGGCCATCCTACGCCAGGTCCCATCGCCAGGTGGAGCCTCCGTTGGCTTCCTGGCCGAGGGGGATCCCCTCGAAATCCTCGGCGGTCCAGAAGAAGTCGACTCGCAGATCTGGTGGCAGGTCCGGGCGACGAGTGATGGTCAGATCATCACCGGCTGGCTCCTTGGCGATCTGGTGTCAACCATCACCCCGACCCCCACCCCCGTTCAGTAATCACGACCCTCAAGCTTTGTCCGTAACCCCTCATCACTAGCGGCCGACTGTTCGCTATCGGTCTGGGCGTGTTGATCCCGGAGCCTGGCCGCCTCAGCTGATAGGCTGTGAGGTGCCATTTCTCTATGCCCCTTACCTCCCTTGGCCTGAACCGCAGGGTCAGCCCCGCTGACCCCTTCGCGTCGAGTCAAGACCATGGGTTGACAGGGCCGATCGCCTTGGTTAGACTTTGCCTGTTGATATAATTTTTCAATAAGGAATGTCCATGGTCGATGAGGTACTCGAGTTGCTCCGGGAGCGGGGTCATCGGCTCACCAAACCGCGTGAAGCCGTAGCTCGGGCGTTGCTGGAGGCGGAGGACTGGCTCCGGCCGGAGCAGGTTTGGGAGGTCGCCCACCACTACTGCCCGTCGGTCGGGCTGGTAACGGTCTACCGCACACTGGCCCTATTGGAGGAGCTGGGTGTTGCCCGCCGGATACATCTGGCCCACGGCTGCCACGGGTATGCCCCGGCGGAGATGCACCATGGCCACCACCTGGTCTGCCGGTCGTGCAACCAGGTGCTCGAGTTCCTTGGGACAGAAGATCTGGCTCCTCTGATCGCCCAGGTGTCGCGCCGGACGGGGTTCGTCGTGGAAGAACATCTGCTGGAATTGGTGGGACGCTGCCCGGCATGCCAGCAGACTTGAGCCACGAGGCACACCGCACAAATCGACGGACGGGCCTTTTCCCACTCGACGGGCGACGTCCAGGGAGAATGGTAGGAACGCTGATTGAACGGAGCAGAGGTATTCGGGGAATCACGGACAAGCAGAAGAGTCGAATACACCCCAACCGGCGCGATGAAGGCCCATCTCCGACGGCCAGATCCGGCCAGGGCCGACTGAGGCTGGGTCTCCTCAGCCTCCTGGCGATCCTCTTTTTCCTTTCAGGCTGCAAACCACGAACCGGGAACGCGCCGTCAACTGGCAACGAAGAGCTTCACATCACGCCCCTGGCCGCACTCGAGGCTCGCACTCTTGCCCCCGGCCAACGTCTGCATGTGGTGGCCACGACCAGCATCGTCGGAGACGTGGTCGGCCAGGTCGGCGGGGAAGCGATCGACTTGCATGTCCTGATGCCGCTTGGGGTGGACCCGCACACGTATGAGCCCGCCCCGCGCGACATCCAGGCCATTGCTGAGGCAAACGTCGTTTTTCTGAGTGGGTTGGGGTTGGAAGAAGCACTTCTCCCGCGTCTGGTCAATGCCGGAGGCGAGGCCTCACTTGTATCGCTTTCGGAAGGGATCGCCCCGCTCGGGCTGAGTGAGGCCGGGGGACCGGAGTCGGGGCAAGCGGCAAACGGGCGCGAGCTGAAGTCAGTCGATCCTCACGTCTGGCAGGATCCGACGAATGTCATTCGTTGGACCGAGAATGCGGCCGAGGCACTCTCTCGTCTCGATCCGGCGGGCGCAGACGACTTCCAGCAAACAGCCGACGCGTACCGTGAAGAGCTCTTCCGGCTGGATGCGGAGATTCAGTCAATGGTTGCTTCGGTGCCTGCGGGAGAGCGCAAACTTGTGACGGACCACGATGATCTGGCCTACTTCGCTGCGCGCTACGGCTTCGAAATCGTGGGAGCGGTGATTCCTGCCTACAGCACTTCGGCCGAGCCGTCCGCCCAGGAAATCTCCCAGCTTGAGGTGGCTGTCAAGCAGCTCGGGGTAATAGCCGTGTTCGTCGGAGTCGAGGCCAATCCGGCTTTGAGCCGTCGGGTCGCGGAGGACGCCGGGGTTCGACTGGTCCCCATCTACGCCGACTCTCTCAGCGACGTCAACGGCCCAGCGCCGAATTACATCCAGCTGATGCAGTACAATGTCAAAGCCATTGTGGATGCATTAAGGTAGCGTTGGAGCCAGGGAACCCTGCTCCGGGAAATGCGGTCTCGATGTCGAACTGGGTTATCAAGCACGCAACACACAAGGACAATTCGCCGGCGATCCGGCTCGAATCGGTCGCGGTCCAGTACAACGGCGCGCCCGCGCTCTTTGAGGTCAGTCTCACACTCCAACCCGGCGAGCGGGCGGCGATTGTCGGGCCTAACGGTGCCGGGAAGACGTCGCTCATGCAGGTGATCGCCGGCACGTTGCGACCATCAGCCGGGTCGGTTGAAATCTTCGGGCACCGGCCGGGCGGCCACGTGTGCATCGCATATCTTCCCCAACGCTCCCAGATCGACTGGGAGTTCCCGGTCACGGTGCGCGAAGTGGCCATGATGGGCCGGATTCGCAAGATCGGCCTGTTTCGTTGGCCGACGCGGCGGGACTGGGGGATCGTCGATGACGCCTTGGGGCGAGTGGGGCTATCTGGGTTTCAAGATCGTCGGATTGCCGAGCTTTCCGGCGGGGAACAGCAGAAGGTTTTTCTCGCCCAGGCGCTGGCGCAAGAGGCCGAGGTAATCCTACTCGATGAACCGTTTAACGGGCTCGACATGCCGACGCAGGGGAGTATTCTCGATATCCTCGACGAACTCCGCGCAGCCAGGGTGACGGCGATCGTCGCCACGCATGACCTGAATCTGGCTGCCGAACGATTCGACCGGGTCCTCTTGCTGCAGCGGCGGCTGATCGCCTTCGGCGCGCCGGCACAGGTCTTCACCCGTCCCAACCTGATGCTGGCGTACGGCGGACACGTCCACGTGTTGCCTGACGGGGAAGGTCTGATGATCCTCACCGACACATGCTGTGAGGGAGACGAGGTGGCGTGACTGGGCTGCTCGCCTGGCTGAGCGAACCCTTCTCCTACCCTTTCATGGTCCGGGGCCTGTGGGCCTCCCTTATTGTGGGGATCGTTGTCCCGCTGCTGGGGACCTACGTAGTACTGCGCGGCATGGCCTTCTTTGGCGACGCGATGGCCCACATCGTATTGCCCGGGGTGGTGATCGCCTACCTTCTGGGCTGGCCGATCACGCTGGGGGCGCTCGTAGCCGGGGTCCTGGCGGCGCTCATCATCGGAGCCATAAGCCGGAGGACCAGGATCAGGGAGGACACCGCAATCGGCGTCGTCTTTGCCGGCGCCTTCGCGCTCGGAGTCGCTATGCTTTCGCTCCAGCGAAGCTACGCCGTGGATCTGGCCCATATCTTGTTTGGGAACCTGCTGGGGGTTTCGAACAGTGACTTGAGGCTGATGGCCGTCTTGAGCGGCATCGTGCTTCTGACGATTGGGGCCTTCTACAAAGAATTCCTGGTCATGTCGTTCGATCCGACCCTGGCGGCGACCCTCCGCCTTCCCGTGTTCATCCTGCAGAACGCTCTCTTGGTGTTGATGGCTTTGGTGATCGTCGTCTCGCTCCAGACCGTCGGTGTCGCCCTCATCCTGGCGATGCTGGTTACACCCGGGGCCACAGCCTACCTGGTCACGCGCCGGCTTCCGTCGATGATGGCAGTCGCATCCATCCTGGGGGCCGCCTCGGCCATCTGCGGGTTGTACCTTTCCTTCTATTGGAACTTCGCCTCCGGGCCGGCAATCGTACTTGTCGAAACCGCCGTTTTCGTGGTGGTGTTCATCATGGCCCCCAGCCGCGGCTGGAGGCGGTCCTCGATTTTGGAGAAGCGGGGGTGAGATGGACTCTCCGACCCCCTGCCCTAACACCATGGCATCCGCCGGCTAAAGGACCTCCATCTTCAGCCCCACCCGATTCTCTGCCACGGGCGCTCCTGGCGTGAGCCCAAGGGGCTATTGGGCGTATCTGCGCAGGCTGATAGACTGGGCATCGGGCGCACAGGCGAGGAAATCGCGGAAACGCTATGCAGCTTGAAGAGGCCCTAAAGAGGGCAGCTGACAGCATACGTGCCGGTGACTACGGCTCGGCCAGGTTGATCCTGATCGAGACGCTTCGCCTCCATCCCGACGCTGAGGAGGGATGGTTGCTGCTGAGCTATGCCCTGGAAGACCCCCAAGAGAAAATCCGCTGCCTTGAGCGCGTGCTTCATCTGAACCCCGACAACCAACTTGCTCAGCACCGGATTGCCAAGCTCCGGCCCTCTCCGTCGATCCCCTCATCGGGAGGGGCCCAACCGGCCCACGAGGAGGCACCCCTGGCCCGCTTGGCGAGGACGATGGGGGCCGAGCCGGAGCTCCCGCGTGCCATGCGGGCTGCCGGGCGCGACTCGGCAGAGCTACGCGGTCGGCCGGCCGAGGGAGCGACCACACTTCGCGAGCCGATGGGCGAGGGATTGGCAAGCAAAAGGCCTTTGCCAAGGGGCCTTGCCATCGCCGGCGGGGTGATCCTGTTCTTCGGCGTTATCGCCGGAGGCCTGTACCTGACCTTTAACTTCATCGATCGTGCGCAGTCAACCGAGGTCGGCCCACTCCCTACCCCGACGCTGCTCCAGCCGCCGGATCTCCCGACGAACCTCCCGACGGATGTGTCTGGCGTCGGGCTTCCCCCCGAATGGACCCCGACCGTGACCCACACGGCCACCTCAACTCCGCCTCCCACGGCGACCCGGACAGTCACCTTGACGGCGACCATGATCCCGCCGGACGCGACGAGTGCGGCCCTCATGGATCGCATCGACAAAGAGGTCGCAGACATCCGCGGCCTGCCGGTCCGGAAGGATGTCGGGCGCTACGTGATATCCGCCATCCGCGTCCGGCCGATCCTCGAGGCGACCTTCCTCGGAGCCGGCGGCTCGCAGGAGGCACTGCAGGACGAGGCCCGCACGCTCAGCTCGCTGGGGCTGATCAAACCCACTTATGATCTGTACACAAACGCCCTCAACGGGCTGACGGACAGTCTTGGTGGGTTCTTTTTTCCGTGGAGCGGCGAGCTGTTTGTGATCGGAGACCGGTTCACGGGGGTTGAACACTGGGTGTATTCACACGAATACGGGCACGCCATTGTGGACCAGGAATTCCACATCGGGGAGTTCGGGGTATATCCGGTGTGCGAAGGCGATGAACAACGTTGTCAAGCGATACGAGCCCTCGTGGAAGGCGACGCCACCCTGGTGATGTATCAGTGGTGGCAGCAGTACGCCGGCCCACAAGACTACCGCGACATTCAGAATTATCGCCCTCCGCGACAGACCCTCCCCGAGCAGTATCCGCCGCCTTATGCTTACAAGGACTCGGAATTCCCTTACTCCTACGGACTGGTATTTGTGAATTACCTGCACGAGCGCGGAAACTGGGCAGGGGTCAACGAGGCCTATCACAATCTCCCTGCGAGCACGGAGCAAATCCTCCATCCCGAACGGTACGTCTCCGGTGAGCCGGTGATTCAAGTCGCCGACCGGGAGCTCGGGGCCTCCCTGGGGGACGGCTGGCGGCTCTTGGAGAGCAACTCCTTGGGCGAGTGGACCACCTACCTGATCCTGGCCTATGGGGCCGATATTTCGGCTCAAATGGATGATGCGAACTCTCAGGCAGCAGCCGAGGGTTGGGGGGGCGATCATTATCAGGTCTACTACAATGACGAGGCGGGCCAAACGGTGCTGGCGGCTCATTGGGTCTGGGATACATCCGCCTGGGCCAGCCG
>Ga0209002_10000491_pt1 | contig 31916 bp, 58 predicted proteins | sample Rifsed16ft2_FD_184010 | JGI IMG/M metagenome (GOLD analysis project Ga0209002, IMG submission 184010) | Soil microbial communities from Rifle, Colorado, USA - sediment 16ft 2 (version 2) | ecosystem: Environmental > Terrestrial > Deep subsurface > Rock core/Sediment | place: Rifle, Colorado...
TATTGAGCCCCTACGCCTAAAAACCGTCTCCCTCTCGCCCTGCTGCGCCCCGTTACGTCGCTTGTTGCACGGTCCGCACGCTGCCCGCAGGTTGGCAAGGTCATACCGGGCTCCGCCATCCGCGACCTCGATGATGTGGTCAGCCTCGTTCGCCCTGCCCAGGCATCCCGGTAGCCCGATGCGGCAACGGTGGTTGTCCCGCTTGAGCACCACGAGGCGCACCTTCCGCCACTCGGCGAGCGCACGGAAGTCGGAGCGGCGGCCGCGCACGCTGCCGGCGACTGTCACACCCTCACCGCAGCGAAGCCGCCCGACAGCAGCAGCCACATGAGGACCGCGCCGAACAGGGTTCCGAGAGCGAAGGTGATGAAGTCGTGGGCGTCGGTCTTCACGGAGAAGGGGGCTCCTCGGGCGGTGGGGGAGCCGGGGTCATCAGGGCCTTCGTCGTGGCGACGGACGTGGCCTTGGCGATCTCCTGGCCGAAGACGAAGCTGATCGCCGCCGACATGAAGCCGATGACCGCGCCCTTGACGAGGTCGTCGAGGACGAAGGGGTAGATCACCAGGGCATAGAAGCCACCCGCCAGCACCATGACCGCGATGCTGTAGGTGAACATCGCCCTGGCCGCGTCGATCTTCATTCGATCCCTCCTAGTAGCACGGTGAGATGAAGTTGTCGAAGAAGTGGGCCGACAGGTACCCCAAGACGAACATCGAGATCACGATGACGATGGTCGCGCCCCGTCCGATGGAGCGGACCCGGGCCGAGATCGTGGGCTTGCCTGTGGCGACCGCTCGGGCCTCGATGACGAAGAGCAGCAGGACCCACAGGCCGGTCCCGATGAGCAGGGCCACGCCGAGGTTGTCCACTACGGCTTCCTCCCGAACTCGAAGCGCACCCTGTCTCGGATGCGGGCGATCACGGCTTGCCTCCGATGTAGACGAGGATCGCGGCCCACGCTCCGATAGCGACGGCCCACGTCCAGACGGTCGCGGCGAACCACCGGCGCTCCCGGCGTTCGTAGTCGAGGCCCGCGATGTAGGCGGGATCGCCCCACTTGGACCATGTATCGCCCGCTTCATGGGCGTAGCGCCGGGTGACGCCGTTCATGCCGCGACTCGCTTGGCGAGTTCGTAGATGAGACACGGGCAACCCCGAGCCCGGCATGCCACGGGAACGACGGTGGACCCGGCGCGGGCGAGCACATGGGTCCCGTAGCCGTGCTTGCAGATGCAGCGAAGGTCGAGCCTCATCCCCTCAACCTCCCAACAGCACGGCTGCGTTGACCGCCGCGTCCTTCACGGCCCGGGAGCCGTCCCTGAGCCCGTCCTTCACGCCTTCCTGGCGGGCAGCGTTGACGAGCGGGCCGCAGTCGACGGGCTCGGGTACGGCGGCGGGGCCATCGCTGATCCAGTCGGCCCGGAGCGCGTAGAGGGTCGAGAGGTCGGCGGTCTCCACGAGCCGCCAGTTGCCATCCGTGCCCGCGACCGTACGGACCTCCGCGACCGTGATGATCTGCGAGGTCGCCGGGATGCGGTCGACGATGGGCGCGCCGCGGTCGGGGGTGGCCCGGAGGACGCCATTCGAGGTCGAGCCCGTGACCGTGGGATGCCATCGTTCCCGGACCGTCTTGGTGATCTGCACCTCGTCCTCCTCGAACATTCCGTGCCCGCCGATCTCTGCCCAGGGGATGAGCGCGCCGGGGCATGACTTGTCCTGCACGTCCCGGTGCCCCAAGAGGCCCCGAATGGACGGGAACCGGCCCCGGAGATCGGTGACAAGCGCCTTCAGGGCGACCTTCTGGGCGTCGTTCGGTCCTTTGACCCGAAAGCCCTCGATCTCGACCGCGAACACGTAGCGGTTGACGTCGGCCCAGCCGTCCGCGCCCAGCACCGCGCGTCCTGTGAGCGAGCTGTAGATGCCGTGGTTCTCGGACGTGTAGGGCTCGGGGCTCACGTGTTGGCAGTGGGAGGCGTCGCCGTCCTTCACCATCTGCACGATCCGGCCGCTGTATTCGATGACGTGGCTTGCGGACACGTCGCTCGTCGGGTGGGTCAGCCAGTTCACCGTGCCGCCCCCCTCGGCCATGTGCACGACGATGGCGCGGTACTGCGTGATCGCTCCGGGCGTGAACCACTTGGCTTGCACGTAGGGGTACGTCATCCGACCGTCCCCTCGAAGATCGTCGGGACTTCGGGGTTCGGCACGGGAGTCGCGATGAGTCGGCCCCAGCGGTAGCGGTGTCGCGCCCGGTTCTCCTCCCGGATGGTGACGAGCGCCCAGACCGTTGCGACGGGGACCTCGTATACCTCAGCGACGAACCCGGGCGAGTCTCCACCGCCGACGTTCTCCACGATGGAGTCGGCCAGACGATGACGTTGGTCGGGACCGCCGCAGATGCCGCACGGGCCGTTGTACGGCCGCATGACATCGAGCGCGGGGTATCGGGTGACGAGGGTCGGGGCGAAGGTCATTGGAACCCCACGTTCACGTGGACGTTGCCGAGGAGCAGGGCGACCGTCCCGCCGATCGCCGCGAGGGCCTTCCAGTTGCGGCCCAGGGCGTCGGCGATGAACTTCATGACGCCGAGCGCGCCGTCGCGCCGGGCCTGGGCGACGGCGGCGGTGCTGATGAAGGCGTCGAAGCGCTTGTGGGCCGCCTCGGAGTCGCCGCGCTGGGCGATGTGCTCGCGACCGTGCTCCTCGCGGTAGGCCCCGAACTGGCGGCCGGACTCGCCGATCGCGGTCATCACCCGACCCTCGAGGCCGCCGAGATCCTCGCGCCAGTCGTCACGAAGCCGATCGAGGGCCGCAATGAGGCCCAGGCCCACGGGGTCAATGCCCATTCGGCCATGTCAGGAGCCCGGCGACCGTCACGAGGGGGGATTCGGACGGCCGCCGGGGTGCGCCGGGCACTTGGCGCGGAGGATCGGATCGCACGGAGCAAGGTTAGCTGCCGGGATTCGCGATTGGTATTGCGCGAATGCGCTAGGCGAACGTGACCGCGAGGAGTTGGCGGGTTGAGCGGACCCCGTATTTAGCACGGGCGTTCCGAAGGTGGGCGTCGACCGTGTGCCGCGACAGGCCGAGCCGGCGGGCGGCCTCCGCCTCGTTGTCAGCGGTCCGCATCGCTTCGAGGACGCGAGATTCAGCCGGGGTGAGGGAGGGGGAGGCGATCATCCGACCAACCGCCGCAACTCGGCGCAGACGACGCAGTAGCATCGCCAGTTCCAGCCCCGATCGACCTTCTTCTCGATGCCCGTTCGCGCCCGTGCCATCGCGATGATCTCCAAGAGGCGGAGCCAATTCACGGCTCGACACCGCGACGGGGGGTGGTCATCACGCGCCTAGACCCAAGCCGCGTTGCGTGCCGTTCAGTCGCGCCTCAGCGATGGCGACGGACTCGGCTTCTTTCTCGATGCCGATCCAGGGGAAGCCTTCGAGTTCGCAGGCAAGTCCCGTGGTGCCGCTTCCGAGGAAGGGGTCGAGCACCGTGCCCCCGGGAGGGGTGACGAGGCGGACGAGGTGGCGCATGAGGTCGACGGGCTTGACCGTGGGATGGACATTGCGGCGTGTGGCTCCCGACCTCGGACTCGAACCGAGGCTTTCCGGGGTCAAAGCCCGGCGTCCTAACCCGCTAGACGAATCGGGAGTATGAAGCGATGGCCGTGCTCCGCTGCCGGTGCTCGACGTGTCAGAACGGGCGCCCGCTCCAACAGGCTCGCCGAGTAGAGGGTCACTCCCACGCACGCTTGCGCCCCTGCCGGTGTCACTCGTGGCGGGGGACCATCGCGGTTCGCGGTCGGTGCGAGACGCCTTCGGGATGAGGAAGAAGCGGGAGTAGGTACCCGAGTCGCCCTCGAGCCTCCGACTGGTGTCACCCCAACCCTTGGAATAGCCCGTGACGGCATAGGTTCCCTCGCGGCTCCCGCTGGATGTGTCTCCACCGCCCACCACCCCCTCTACCCCGCCGTCGAAGATGGGGTCTGTGAGGATGACGTTGGCGGGCCAGCGGCCGAGGGGCGATTGCTCGAACTGTTCGCGCGGCGCTCCGGTCCTGTTGAGAATGCCGCCCGACGACTTGGCCGGACTTCCGAACGGTGCGATGGGTTCCGCGGCGATCCGACACGCGTCAATCGCAAGCATCCGCAGCGGTCCGGGCTTGCGGGCCATGACGATCGGCTCCCACGCGGGCTTCAGGCTGGCCTTGGACTTCGGGAACCCCGAGGCGTAGGCCCACACGAGCATGTCGCGGATGATCCAGCCCGCATCTTCGATGGCGACCGTCATCCGGTGGACGGTGCGCGTCCCTCCGAAGGCGAGGAGGTAGGCGGAAGGCTTGGCGACACGGTAAGCGGCCTCAGCCCACTGGTAGCACCAGTCCTGCCACGGCCGACCTCCCGCCACGGGCCCCGCGTAGTGCGCGGCCGAGCCGAAGGCCGACGACGACCGTGCGGCGGTCCGCCCCGGACGACTGGACGAGTGCGGGCCGACTGACTTGCGGGTCGCGGCATCCTTGCGGGCAGCCTCCGCGATGGCCGGGCCATCCCACGCCTTGCCCATGAAGCCGAGGCCATACGGCGGGTCCGTCACGATGGCATCGACAGACTCGGGCTCCATGCCCGCCATCACTTCGAGGCAGTCGCCGTGGTGGATCATCGGTGCGGTGCCATCCCAGCAACCGAGAACAGCCCATAGAAGAACGCCCCGACGATGGCACCGGACACGAGGGCGAACACCAGGAGGGTGACGATCACGGACAGGGCGTTGAGGAAGTCGCGGATCACGGGTCGACCAGCCCGCAATCGCAGATGCCCTCGCCGGTCGTGGCGTCACTGGCGAACCAGGACGAACACGAACGCGGATGGGCGGGTTCGGGTGTCTCGGCCAGAGCGAGGATGAGGGCACGGAGCGCGGCGGCGGGCGTGGGGCCGTAGCCCCGGACACGCGTCCGTGACTCCCAGAACGGCACGGTCCCTGCGCCTGCGACCCACTCCCTTTCGTCATTGGGGCTTCCGTGACTGAGCCCCCGGATGACCCAGCCCTCCGGCAGTTCCACTTCAACCGCCTTCCATGCGGCGTCGAGGGGATCGCCGTCGGGGGTTACGCCAGCGGCAGCGGCGTCCTCCACGATCTCGCGAGACTGATCCCGCCACGGGAGTCCGGAGGCGGTTGGACGTGAGGAGCGATATGAGAACTCGGTACGCTCGGCGTCAATGTGCGTCCCAGCATGACCACGAGCGAGAATGCACCTACCGAAGGACGACTCGGCCTCGCAGCCTTGACGTGTGGACGGCACGTCGGGTGGGAGGACACTGTCTCGGGCTACGGGGGTCTCGGCCAGAGCGGCGCGGGCGATGTTGAGGACTTCGGCGCGATAGTTGGCGAGCAGCGGACCCGGGGCACCCTCCGCGACGAGGACGATCCGTTCCAGCGCCTCTCGGAGTCCGGGGTACGCACAATCGGGACCGTGATAGATCGCGGCGCCGGTCATCGTTGAGCAGGTGCAGACGTAGGAACGGATGCTCGCAATGGAAGCTGCGGGCGGCTCGGGGGTACCGGAGGCGGCTTCGAGGGCGGCGAGACGTTCGAGCACTTCCGTCAACGCCCGCCGCCGGACGGTCGAGCCCGTGTACGGATAGGTAGGCATCAACCCCTCGACCTCGGCCCTCACCTTCGCCAGCGTGTCGGGCTCGAACCGCTCGCCCCAACGGGCCGGGTCTTCGTAGACGTTGTCGGGTAGAAGGACACCGGCTGCTTCGTCTTCGATGGCGACGATGATTGCCGCCATACCCGGAAGCGTCTGTGCTGCGAGTCGCTTCCCGGCCTCGGTTCGGGGCCTGTCTCGGGCTACGGGGTCGGTCACAGGTACGGCCCAAGCGCTTTCTTCTCTTCGTCGGTGAGTCGGCGACCCGCTGCGTGCTCGCCCGGCCAGTACGCCTCTCGGAGCGCGCCGCATCGACACTCGTAGCGGAACATGCCGTCACCGCCGTTGCGGAAGTAGTAGAACCCGTCGGTTAGCACCCAATCGTGGCGGCCGAAAATGCGGTCGAGAAGACCGTGCGTCGCGGGTCGGGCTACGGGGTCGGTCATCTCAGGCACCGGGGACCTCCGTTTCTCGCGCATCCGACAGGCGCATGAAGGGCTCTCCCGGGTCAACGACGGCCAGAACCTCGGAGAGCCGCAGATGCGGGTCTTCATAAACGATCCCACCATCAATACCCTCCGGGAGTAGAAGACCTCGGACTGCGGCTTCGTGTTCGAGTCTCACTTCTCACCTCCCGGTGTCTCGGCCGCGATCTGCTCATCCAACACGGCGATGAGGCGGGCGACCGCGCAGGGCCAGCCTTCATCGAGGATGTAGCAGACCGCGCACATCACGTCGGAGTGGTCGTCCGGCGTCGCGACCTCCTGCCGCTTGTGGATCGAGCGGACGACATCGAGTTCGTTCGGGAATGGCCCGAGGCGCATTCGCAGACTCGTGTCGGTCATCGGGGCCTCCCGTCGATGTGGGCCGCCTTCGACAATCTCCCGCGCCGTTTCCTCGATAGCCGCGACTCGCGCTGCCTCGGCCGGGGTGAGGTAGACAGAGCCGTCGGCGAGGATGGCGGCGGCGAACGGAAGATGGTCGGCGGGCTCACATGCCCGAGATCGCGCCGTAATGCCGCTCTCCGTGACATCGTTCTCCACCACGATCCCGACCGCTTCTCTCGCCGCAAGGTCGTGAAGCCTCTCGGCTAGTGCCTGTGTCCCGGTCATCGCGACGACCCTTCGAGGAGGGAGCGGGCCAGTGTTTCGACCTCGGCGTGGTAGTTGGCTAGGAGCGGCCCCGGCTCGCCCCGAACGATGAGGAGGATCGTTTGCAGCGTCGTCTCCAGCTCCTCGACTCGGGTGAGGAGGGCCGCAGCGTCTTTGCGAAAGGCGACGATGCGGCCCTTTCCATGGACCGGCCAGATCGCGTGTCCCTCTGAGCCGATCGCCGCGTCCGTCCACGGTCCGGGTGTTGCCGCTGCCTCCAAGCGTCGAAGGGTCTCTACATCAGGTCGGTCGGTCATCGGGTCCCTCAGCAGTTGAAGAGGTAGTGCTTGTGGTCGGAGTACGTCTCGCAGCGGTGTGGGTTCGGCTCGCCCGTGGCAAACGTCTTGTCCTTGGACTTCGCCCACCGGGACGAGATGCCGGTCGGGACTTCCATGTTCAGCCTCGCCGTCGCTTCCTTGACCGAGAGCGACGTGCAGACGGACGTGCAGACGAGCCCCGGCGACCCGAGGATGTAGAAGTCGTGCTTCATGCTTCCACCCCTTCGTTGACTTCGGCCAGGTACGCCCGGATGGCGGCGCGCTGCACCTTCGTCGGCGGTCCGAGATTCCCCGCCCAGCACATGGCGACCATCGTCCCCATCGAGTTCTCGGCCCGGACGCCCATGCGGAGTTCCCGCTTGACGTGCTCGATGGTCAGGAGGTGGACGGCTCCGGGCATGTGGGGCTGGCCCCAACGGTCCCGACAGACGTGGTCCGGGTCGAGGTTGAACAGGACGCAGCGGCGGTCTCGGGCGAACACCGCGTCTCGGAGGGCGGGGGTGACGCGGGTCATCCGCAACCTCCCCGGTGCGCAACCCCTAGGGCGTCTACCCCCCTAAAGGGGGTAGCCCTAGTTGCGCCCCGTCCCGCAACTTTAAGCGCAACCGGGTTGCGCACGGTCTCAGGCCACACGTCGAGGATCCTCCGCAACCGGTTGCGCAACCACGTTGCGCCCCCACTTGTCACCGACCTTCACGAACCGTCCGCGCCCCTTGTCCTTAGAGATGACGGCCCGGATGACGTTGTCGGCCAAGCCCGTGGCCTCCGCGATCTCGGCCACGCTCAGGGCGCCGTGGCGAAGTGCCCGCTCGATGCGGACGCCGTTGGTCATCGCAACCGAGAGCTCGTCGTCGATCTCCTCCCGGAGGAACTCGACTGAGTTCTCGAGGTGGCGGACGCGGAGACCGATTGCCTGGTGCAAACCCCCTCGGTTCACCTTCCGGTGGTAGAGGCCGAGGTGCCAGTCTCCCGAGTGGTCCTGCTCCGAGGATCGTCGGAGTTCCCAGACCGACCGGGCGAGGTTGACCTTGTAGATCGAGCCGTAGGGCTTGGCGACGGCCTTGTCCGACCGGACGTCCTCGCCGGTGATGTGGTCGAGGGCGAGGACCGACGCCCCGAGGTAGCGGATCGCCCCGAACAGTCGGATCGCCGATTCGTTGGCGTCCCCGCCATCCCTCGAGGTGCCCGACGCCATGCCGACCGAATCCACGACCACCAGGGCGACGTGCTCGTCGGCCACCCGCCTGGCCACGTCCTCGGCCATGTCCTCGAGTGGCGCCGTGCAGGCGCGATACAGGACCGGAGGGGCACCGATGCCCATGCCGGCGGCGATGCGCTTGATCCGCTCGTCGATCTCGTAGGCGTCGGTCTCCCAGTCGAGGTAGAGGACTGCCCCTTGCCGCACGCGCCAGCCGAGGGCCTGGTGCCCTGAGGCGACCATGACCGCGAGCATGTCGGCGAGGTAGCTCTTGCCCGTTCCTCCAGCCCCGTAAACGATCGTGGGCTTGCCGTCTGGAAGCAGGGGGTCAACGAGATAGAAATCCTCGGACCGGGGCGCGAGCTGGCCGACCTTCACGACGGGCGAGCCAGCCCGCTCAGCATTGAGGACCGCCGTGCAGAACTCCTCGAGCATGATGTCCCACGGGAGTTCCTGGGGACGACTGCGGTCGACGAGCATCTTGGCGAGGCGATCCCGCGAGGTGGACGAGCTGAGGTTGAACGATGCCCGGTGGAGATGGCCCTTGCCCCGGGCCACGATGGCCGAGGCGATCACCACCTCGCCGTGGAGCTCGCCCGAGCGTCGGCGGAGGTGGTCGATTGTGATCTCGCAGGCGCCTTGGTCCCACGCCCCCGTGTAGCCCATGCCAGCGCGGGCGAAGTGCATGGCGAGCGTCAGGTCAGCCACGGCGATCCAGCTCCCGACGGATGTCAGACTGGAGGGCCTCGACGACCATCGTGATCGGTGTCCAGGCTGGCCCCGACAGGGGCGCCCGGAGGCTGAGGTCGAGGAGAAAGGTGCTGAGCCGGGCGAGGGCCTCGTCACTGAGGCGGGCCAGCGACCAGGCGGTCTCGTCGAGGGGCACCGGCCGGACATCATCGCGGACGGAATCGGCCTCGATGGCGGCGATGGTGCGAGTGACGAATACATCAAGCGACACGCGCCACCTCGGTCCACGGATAGTCCACGAACGCGGATTGGGTCTATGAGCCGCGCGTGCCCCTGTAGACCGTGGGGCGCGCCTTGATCGTCATCCGAACGCTGCGAGCTGGACGGGCTCCTCGACGATCCTGTACCGCCAGATCCCCCGGTCGTCCCGCTTCGCGTCGACCGCGTAGCCCCGGTTCCGAAGATCCGAGATGCGGCCCGTGACGTTCACGAGGGCTAGGTCATGGGTGATCTCGAGGCTGGACGCCCCGGGGTTCCGGCGGAGGTAGGCGAGGAGGTCGTCGGCTTGGGTCACTGCCGCGGCCTCTGGTCGCACCCCCTCACGGGGCAGGCGTAGAACCCGTCATATGGCAGGCCTGTCTTCTTAGAGGTGCCGGCGGGGACGAACTTCCACGGCTGGTTGTGGGCCGGGCAGACCTCGACCGGGACAAGAGGGTTGGCACGCTGGGGAGTTGGAAGAGGCGCGAGCGGCTGAGGCACGACAACCGGCGGCGTGTCGAGCTTCGCCAGCGTGGCCTGTTCGATGGCCTGGGCGAGCCTGTTGAGGGCTCGGACCAACTGATCCTGGGGCTCGACCTTGCCGAGCTCGTAGACGTATTCGGGGACGGTTTCGGTGGTCATGCGACTGCCTCCTTCGGCTGTCCGTGGGGGAACTTCAGGAGCGCCGGACCGACCGGGGCCCCGATGCTTGCTCCTGACTTCCATTCGGTCAGGCGCTTCGCCGAGAGGAACGCCTCGAAGGTGCTCGCGTCCACCGTCATGGGGACGAGCTCGTAGCCTTCGGGGCGGAGGTGGAGGACGCCGTACTGGTCTACAGGGGGAATCGCGTATCGGGTCGGATCACCCGGCCGACCGATGAACTCGGCGTGCCCGTAGGCCGCGAGCTGCAAGGCGGTCTCGGGGTAGACGCCCTTGGAGGTCTTGTAGTCGATCAGCCAGGTCTCCCCGGCGATCTTCGCGATGGCGTCGAGGGTCCCGGCGTACCCGTGGGTCACGGAGCACACCATCTCCTCAGCCGCGAGGAACTCCGGAGCGAAGTCGGTGATCCACGCCCGATAGGCGATGACGAAGGGCTGCAATTCCTCGGGGATATCGACGTCCTGACCCCGCGAGATCGCCTCGGCGTAGCCGTGGACGTCGGAGCCCGTGACGCGGGCCTGTTCGGTGACGTTGGTCGCGGCCTTGGTGAGGAACCCAACGGCCCCATCCCGACCGCCCAGCGCCACCCAGCCCTCGAGGTCGGCCCGGTGGTCTACCGCGGCCTCCGCGGTGATGCGCTTGGCCCAGCCCACCAACGGGCCTGACTTGTCGACGATCTTGAGGACGGTCGTCACCGAGATGATCGGCCCATTCCCGTCGAGGAAGTAGTTGTGCTTGGGATCCCGGGCGAGCCCGATCTGCGCGATGTCGCTCATAGCAGGTCAAAACTCCACGGCTGCCCGGATCTGCTCGCGCTCCCACTCGGATCGCGATTCCCAATCCCGCTCCACCCGAGCCCGTTCGTCGGGGGTCATGGCCTCGTACTCGGACCGTGCCTGGAGGGCCAGTCGCCCGCTGTCGGTGAACAGGTCCGCCCGGACGTTGTCGTCGAAGCCGTGGCGGTCGGGGTTCAGGGTGTCGTGGTGGACCGTCTCGCAGTCGCACGGACGCCCCGTGAAGGTGGCGCAGCAGCCGAAGTGCATCATCGGACGCCCGCCGTTTGCCAGTCCGGGAACGGGCGCTCATCGGCGCGGTCCCACCAGCGATAGCGCCAACCCTGAAAGCCGCGGATCGGCTCGTCGACGGTGAGGGCCACCGCATCTCCATCCCGGACGAGGCACGAACGATTACCTCGCAGTGAGCAGCGCCGTTCCCAGTTTCGAAGAGGCGCGTAGCCTCGGAGCCTGCCGTGCGCGACGATGTAGACCCGGTCGCCCACGGTGAGGGCCGTCGGGAGTTCGGATACCCAGAAGTGCGACTGATAACCGGACGGCGGATCACCGGGTAGGTCGCCCTCCTCGATCCACTCTTGCCATAGACCCTTCGGCACGGTCACGACGACGTCGCTCATCGGTCGCCCGCTGGAGTCGTCAAGGCCCGCGCCGTGTCGATGATCCGAATGAGGTAGTTGCGGTTCAGGGGTGGGGTCATCTCAGAACACCGTCTGCCGGGAGCGAAGGCCGGTTCCGCCGCAGGCCTGACATGGACATCCGCCGCCCCATTTGTCGTGTGGTCCGGGACAACCGAGACGGGCGGTAGTCCTCGCAGGGCTGCCGACCGTCGGTGTATCCGCTCATCGGTTGCCCACCGCCCCGAACCGCCGCACGACGTCCGCCATGTGCCCGAGGGCCGGGCAGGCGTAGTGCGTCACGCCCTCAGCGTCGATGAACGAGCGGAGGCCCCGCCACTGATGGCACCTTGTCCGCTCAAACCCGTAGTCGAGGCGTCGATAACCCGTGTGCGCCTCGCAGCGGGTGGTGGTGGCGTGGGCCTCGGCGGTGGTCATGCCGGGACCGCTTCCGGCTCGGTTTCGGCCGCGTCGGGCTCGGTCGGGACGTACTCGCGCGCCGCGGTCAGGACGGCAATCAGCCGGTCGCACGCATCACGGCGGGACTCGGCGTCGAAGCCGAGCCGGACGTAGACGTTCGACCCGAAGAACTCCCCGATGCGGAGCCCGCAGCCGGAGCCGTATTCGTACAGGGCGATCTTGGTTCGCGGGTAGGCGGTGACTTCGACGCTGATGCGAGCGCCTGCGTTCGTTTCTGCGGTCATGCCGCACTCTCCGGCCGGTTGATCGCCGCGCCCGCGTCAGATGTGTGCTCGGCGAGGCGGACCGGCATGATGTATTCGCGATAGTCGAGTTCCTCGACCTGTACTTCGATGGGGGTGTTCCACGCGCCGACAAAGATGCGTGCCGTTGTACCTTTCGTAGCTCGCCCGATGTCCGCGAGGAACGTGGCGTTGACCCCGAGGGTCCGGCGCTCGCCTTCGAGGACCGGCCTGTAGTCGGGGTAGGTCCCGTCCACGGTGCGAACGGTCGCGGTGCGCCCCCCGGCCGAGAACGTCAGGCGCGAGTCGGCGAGCGTGACCTCGGCGGTGAACTTCCACCGCCCCAGCACGGCCAGCACGACCGGCAGTTCGTCGATGGGGAGCGGGACCCGGCCGAAGGTCTCCCGGTCGCCCTCGACATCGAGCTTCGCGATCCCGATCCGGTAGTTGTCGGCGGCCACCAGTCGGAACCCGTCGGCGTCCCCTTCGAAGAGGATGGTCGCGATGATCGGACGGCCATCCTCGATGTCCGCCGCCGCGTGCTTGACGAGCCTGAGTGCCCGTAGCAGGTCGGGTGCGTGAACCGTGATCTTCGGCATCTACTTCCCCTCAGAGGTGGCCGGCCCCGAGCCTCCTGCGCCCGGAGCCGGCCCAAGTGCTATGGCGTAGTGGTGGTCGTTCCGGGGGTTCGTCAGGTGGCCCCACACGACGACGGTGCCGACGAAGCGTTGGGCGATCTCGCGGCCACAGATGCGGCAGGTGGAGGTCATGCCTTGCCCGCCTTCAGCAGCGCGGCACAGCCCGGATGGGCCAACTCGTAGCCGACCATCCGCGTCTCGCCCCGGATCGCCTTGCCGCAGACGAAGCACACGAGGCGCGGGGTGACGTAGCGGCGCATCGGGCGGGGACTCATGCGGGCACCATCCGTTCCTCGACCATCGCGAGGTGGAGCGCCACGTCATCGCGTCGGCGGAAGTAGCGGGCACAACCAGAGTCGTCTCGCGCCCACGTCCCGTCCGGGAGGTAGCCGGCCATCCAATGCCGTCCTTCGCGGGCAGCGAACCCGATGGGCATCCCGTCCCGACGGACGGTGTAGACGCTCTCGATACCGGCGAGCCGGAACCACCATCGGCGGTAAGTCAGCGCCATCGCGGGCCTTCCTTCGACCGGGCGCGCCGCTCACGTGCATCCCAGCTATCCCCGAGGATGCCGAGGACCAGGAACACGAACCCCGCGATCCCGATGACGGCGATGAGCGGCAGGAGGTCTGCGAGGTTCACGACGCGACCTCGGCGAGGTGAGCGCGAGCCTCGGCGGCACGGACCATCGGCCACATCCGCTGGCACCACGAATGCGGGCAGTCGTAGTCCGGGTCCTCGGAGGCACGGTGCGGCGGGTTCCGGTCGAGGACGGCACGCGCCTCCGCGTTGCCTTCGTCCGCGAGACGGCGGTTTATGGCCAGGCTCCAGTGCTCCGGTTCGTCGAGCCCGTAGTCGTGGACGCGGCTGACCGCCTCCCGGAACCCCTGAGCGAGCCACATCGCGTCGGACGGCTCGACTCCCTCGCGGGGCATGAGGGCGGCGTGCGTCGGGTACGGCCACGAGTCGCCCTGCGTTGACCACCACGTCTCGCGGGCGGCAGCCGTCGTCAGGTGTTCCACATCGCGACTCATCGGTGGCTCCATGTGGGGTCGGCCGCGTTCGCGAGGGCGTAGGCGGAGCGGTGTTCGTACCTGTGACCGACATAGCGGGCGCAGGGCTCGCCGGCGAGTGGGAGCATCGCGCCGCAGCGCGGCTTGGCGTGCTTCCAGCAGCCCCGACGGTTCCGCTCACACGGCCTCCCGCACGCTCGGCAGAGGAAGGTGGTCGCGTCCGGGTCCGGACAGAGGCGGCGACTCATCCCAGCACCGTGACCCGGACGACGGCGTAGGCGTAGATCAGCGAGCCGTGGAGGGTGGCGGTACCCATGACGAGGGCTGCCCGGAGGAAGGCGCGGGTTATCACGCCAGACCCCGCACGAAGAGCGCGAGGCTGCCAATGGCGAAGGCGAGCGCCCCGATCCTCAGGAAGAGAGCAAGTCGGGGCCGACCCATGCCGGCCCAGATCGCCCCGAGCACCGCCCACGCCAAGGCGCAAACGATCCAAGCGAAGGCGAGGCCGATGAACAGATTCACCTCGAAGTCCCTCCCTCGACCCGGTAGGGGAGCCGGCCCACGTTGGCCAGCTGGATCCACGACTGCGGCTCCGCGCGAAAGCCCCACGTATGGCCGCCGTTGCCGTGGAGGTCGTCGGGGCCGTGGAGGTCGGTCCGGGTGCAGGGGTCGCCGTTCGAGGCGACGGCCGGGCACTTGCGGCGGCGGGTCATGCGACGGCCTCCGCCGAGGCGCTCCAGCCCGGCCGTCGTCCCGACAACCAGCCCCGCGAGCGGTAGGGGATGGGCGCTGACCTCACGCTCCCAGGTCGCCAGCCGGCGTCAGGCCGCGGTGGGAGCGGGTTCAGGGCGCGGAAACGGACCGCGCTACATTGGCGACAGAGCCGCCGATCGTGGGCATGCGGCAAGGCCACGCATGCTAACGGTGCCCACGGTACTTCCGATAACAGCAGTGACGAGGGCTGCGGAGCGCTCGGGATATGTCTGTTCACGCAACGGCTCCCGACTCTGTGGCGGGTCGGCGGTTCTGCGCCCGATAGCGCTCGATCTCCTCAGTGGTCAGATACCAGTCGCGGGACACCTTACGGGCAACCAGCTTGCCGTTCCTGATCTGATGGCGCAGCGTAGATGGCGCGAGCCCCAAGAGCTTCGCGGCTTCGGTGACGGAGTGCATTGACATAATCTACACGGTGCGCGTACCGTGTGTCAATGGGCAATCTAGAACGGAGGCGAACGATGCGGTTCCTATTGGGTGTCGCCCTGGTCCTCGCTGCCTGCGGCTCGGCCGGCGGCAGGGCCACGATCGTTCCGGCCGCGCCCCGCGCCACGGTCGTCCCGGCTTGGTGGCCGTCGGACTTCACTCCGTACGCCGATCGCCTGACGGCGTGGCGGTGGCTCAAAAAGAGCGAGTTCGACTGCACGTACTCGGACGTTTCCTGCTGGGGCATGAAGGTGATCACCCGCGATGGCTGCCCATCGTCGCTCTATGTCGAGCTGTCGATTCTGGATTCATCCGGAACGGCAATCGGCTACACGAACGACACCGTCGGCTCGGTCGCAGCACGGCAAGAGGCCAAGCTGGTGTTCGACACATTCGAGGAGGACGCAGAGAAGGCGCGGCTTGCGGAGATCAGTTGTTACTGATGACGGGGTGGGGGCTAGGGTCGTCCCGGAGGGTCGGCGCAGCATCTCGGAATGTAGCAGGATGAGGCCATGCGCCGGATCACGGTACTCGACACAAAGAGGCGCCCCTATCCTGAGAGGATAGGGGCGGGAGGGCTTGTGAAGCTCGATCGGGGCCTGATGGCCGTGTTGCTCCTGGGGGCGGCTTTCCGGATGGTGGCCCTGCTTGGCACCGGCCACCGCGGCGATCTCCGGGCACTGTCGATGTGGGCCGAGGAGATGAGTGCCCACGGCCTGACGTACTATCAGGCGGGCGGCGAGGCCAACTATCCTGCGATCCTCTGGGTGCTATGGCCGTTCGGCGCTGGCCTAGACTGGCCGTTCCTGAGCGCCGGTATCCGGGCCCTCTCGATCCCGTTCGATCTCGCCATCGCGGTCCTCGCGTACCGGATCGTTCATCTCCGGCTAGACGGGCGGGCTGGGACGCTCGCGGCAAGCCTCGTGCTGCTCAACCCCGCGACGATCATCGCCGGCGCGTCTTGGGGCCAGATCGACGCCCTTGGCATCCTGCCGATGTTGCTCGCGGTCGTGCTTGCTCAACGCGGTCATCCGGCCGCTGCCGGTGTCGCCGGGGTCCTCGCCGCGCTCGTCAAGCCGCAGTTCGCGATCGGCCTGATCGTCGCGCTCGCCGTGGTCGGCCGACGCCCGGCCGCCCTTGCGCGACTGACGGTGGCCGGACTCGCCACCGCCGCGCTCGTGCTCCTGCCACTCGGCCTGAATCCCGGACGGTACGTTGCCCTGATCGTCGCGAGTGCCGACCGCTACCCGGTCGCCTCGAACTACGCCTTCAATCCTTGGGGTGCAGTTCTCGGATTCCATGCACCCGACGGCGCCCTGGCGATTCTCGGTGGGGCGATCTTCGTCGGCACCAGTGCCGTCATTGTCTGGGCGCTCGCTCGAGGTCGGATCGAGCCCTTGACCGCCCTGGCACTGCTCGCGCTCGCCGTCTACTTCCTGCCGACGCGCGTCCACGAGCGGTATCTGATCGCCGCCATCGTCGTCATGGCGCCGCTCGCGGCCCTACGACCACGCTTGCGACTGCCCTTCACGTTCCTGAGCGCGGGGTTCGCGTTCACTCTCGCGTATGCCCTGAGCAACGGTCCGTACAGAGCGATCCCGGAAATCGTGCTCGACCCGGTCGCGATCGCCGCGGCATCGATCGCAATGACCATCCTCGGCGCCTGGTCCGCGGGCCTAGTCTGGTCAGAAACGCGGCAGGCGCGGGGCTCGGACCGGGTGGTGCGGGATCGTCCGCCCGTCATCGTCAAGAAACAATGGACGATCCGGGCCGCCAATGAGGTCCCGTAGGTCGACGTCGGTCCCCGTCGGCGTCCGTGCCAAACGCTCCTCAATCGCCGCATTAATGGCGGCCCGCTCTCGCCGATGACCGCTCGCGAGGTGAACGAGCGCCACGATCCGCTTCCCGCTTGGTGGGCCGTCGCGCTCGACGCGAAAGCCGTGGGCGCGTGTCCCGAGGAATTCGGGCCAGACCTTCGAGCCGGAGGCTCCGGGCACCTGCCATATGTCGGTATGCTCGCCACCCGCCGCCTCGTGGGCGGCAAAGTCGATGAGTCCGACTACCGCGCCGGACTCATCGCGGGCGACCATGAGGTCGAGCGTTTCTAGGACGCGGCCCGTTCCGTCGTAGGCAAGAAGCGAGTGAGGGGTTTTCACAGGGCGGCCTCGGCGAGCACGTAGTACCGGCCGTAGTTGGTCTGAGACGAGCCGGAGTGATTGACCATCGTCATAATGACCATGCACTGGTTAGAGCCGTCCAAGTGCGTCTTGATGTAGCTCACGTACTGAAGCGTGACCCCGGCTGCGGTTGTCGCGCCGCCACTCGACGATGCGACCCACGAGTTGGAGTTGGCGGGGAGGTAGGTCCCAAGCTGCTGATTGGCCGCCGTGTCGTTCGCCGGTGAGACGTAGCTGATGTGCCCGGGCGTCGTCGCGAAGGTGCCGAGGCCGGTCAACGTGACCGTTGCCAAATCTGTCTGAGTCAGGTCGTTGCCGCTGCCCGAGAATGTCCCCGTCGCGAGGATCTTGAACATGTTCGACGTGCCGTCGATGATGACGGTCGTGCCGTCGGCGCTCGTGACCCGGAGGCCGTAGTCATCGTCGACCTTGCCGAGCTCGACCCGGAGGTTCGTCCCGTCCGTGACCGCGACGCCCTCGGAAGTGACATAGGTATTGCTGTCCCCCCCGAGCTCGCCGTAGACGACGGTGCCGCCCGTGCCGATGCCATCCGAACCGCCAGCCCCACCGCTTGATCCGCGACGCGATCCGCCGAACTCACAGGCGTAGAGGTAGGTCGAGGGTTTCAGTTGCGTTGTCCGGACCCGGCTGAGGCGGAAGTTCTGATCGATCCCCACATCCGCCGACCGCACGTCGAGGGTCTGGCCCGCCCGCCAGCCGTCGGCATCCTCGGACGTGACGGTGAACGATCCGCGGGCCGTGGAACCGGCGAGGCGCCCGAGGTACATGGCCCCGAGGGCATCACGCATGGCGACGGTGGTGCAGTCGGGCGCGTCGAGCGAGGCGGTGACGGTCGTCCCGATCCGGGCGATCTCGGCGTGATCGTAGACCCAGCCCGAGCCCGTCGCGTTCTGGCCGTTGACGTAGACGGCATTGGCGTAGGTCATCGTGTCGTAATCGATCTCAAGATCGAGCGGCGCGACCTCATCGCCGGCGGGGGTATCGGAGGTGATGTTCTTGGGGGCGGCGTTCGTCTCGGAGCTGAAGTAGTGCAGATGCCCGGTCTGGTCGAGGTACCACTCGGCCGAGGCGGACGCCTGGGCGGCGATCATGTCGATGACTCGCCGGAGGGTGACGCCCTGGAAGACCTGCGCGGGCAGCGTGGCATTGACGACGGCCACGCTGGACAGATCGCCGGACAGGTACGGACTCGCGAACAGGCCCCAGAAGTAGCCGATCCGGGCGGCATCCGATTCGGCCGGGCGCGAGTAGGGGCCGGGGATGTAGGCGTCGAGCAGCTCGCCGTGGTCCGTCGCCCGGAGGCTGGTGTTCGTCCACGCCGGGACGAGCGTCGGCTTCCGCGATTTCAGGAAGCCCCGGAACATCTCCGTGGCCTGGCTCTCGTCGAAGACGCGGACGTATGCCTGGTCCGTCAGCTCCGGGAGATTCGCCAGCGTCTCGTTGAGCGTGGCCGCGAGGCCGCCCTGCGACGCGCCGGCATCCTCGATCTCGAAACCATCGGCGAGGATGAGGGCCGTGACGTCGCGCGACGCTACCCAGACCGAGAGGGGCCGGGTCGCCGCCGCGACGTGCGTGCCGAAGACGGCGGGGATCATCCTAGAAGTTCGCCTCGTCGAACCAGATCGTGATGACGACAGAAGCGCTCGCTATCGCCGCGCCATTCTTGATCGCGATCCCATTGCTCGTGCCGGCCGGGATCCGGATCGCCTTCGTTCGCAAGAGGTCGAATGACACGTCAGAGCGGCCAGCGGGTGCCACGGCGGTGCTCGGTAGCATCATGCTTTCCCCGAATAGGAACACGCCCTCAGTCCCCTTCGATGCCGTGACGGCGTAGCGAGCCGTTGCCCCAGAGGCTGCGTCACCCGGATCGAGTGGCCTCGGTGTCAATGCTGATCCACCCGTGCCTGCCGTTGTCAAGCGACAGAGACTCCACGCGCCGAGGGTCGCCGACCCAGCAAGCACCTGCTGGGCGATATGGACCCGCCGAACGTAGAGATTGAGCGATGCGCCGGCCATGAGCTGCATGAGGTGGTCATTGACATTGGCGACTGAGACATTCGCGACGCCGGCGACCGTAGCGACGTAGCTCGCGAGATATGGCTCGCCCGCGATGACGACGTTGTCCTCGACGGCATTCGCGCCGATGGTCCGCTGGAAGCTGTGCTGCTTTTTGCCGGACCCCTCGGTGATGTTGGTGTAGCTCTCAGCCATGTCACGCTCCTAGCGGGGAATGAAGGTGCCGCGGGCGCGGCGGAAGTCGGCCTCGGCGAGGACGGCCCGGGCGAGTTCCCGGCCGTTGAGTTGTAGGACGATCGTCATCGACCCGCCCCCGCCGATCGTGGTCCCGCCCTTGCCATCCGCTGGGATGACCTCTTCGCCGCCATGGGCGAGGATCACCTGCGGCGAGCCCTCGGGGCCGGGAACCGTGCCGCCCTCCGCGAACGCCGGCAGAGCGCCGCGGGGCAAGCTGCGAACGGGGATCGGCGCGGGAGATGTGCCGCCATCACCGCCCGTCGGCTCGGCTCCGTGCGGGATGCCGGGGAGCCTGATACTCGCCGCCGCGATGAGGCGATCGATGTAGATCGTGAGCGCCTCGTTCGTGTCCCCGAGCGCCGCCTTCTGCTTGAGCAGCCAGTCATGGAACGCCTTGGGGCCAGCCTCGCGCGCCATCTGCGCCTGGAGGTCGAAGTACGCTTGTTCGAGCTTGGCGACCTCACCCCGCCAGATCGCGTAGTCCTGAGCAGACTTGGTCTCCGGTCCTTCCTTGATCTTCTCGTCGAGATCCTTCTTCGCCTGAGCCAGCTCGCCCGCGCTGATCGTCGCTCCGAACATCGCGTCGGACAGGGCTTCGAACGTGTCCGTCGTGCCCTGGATCGCGTCTTCGAGCTTCTCCTGCGCGCTCTTGAGCTGCATGGTGTCATCGGTCAGGTCATCGGTCTTGTCGCCGGTGTCATCCATCGCGGCGCCCACGTCATGGAACGACTGCCGAGCCGCGGTGCGGCCCTGCTCGCCCGCAGCCAGCGCATCGTGCGATCGCTGCTGGGCGTCGGTCAGGCCATCGGCCCAGGCTTTGTAGGCGCGCTCGCTGAGGATGAGGGCCGCCATCTCCCTCCCGATGGCGTCGATCTCGTCGCCGTACAGGCCGAACCGCCGCTCGGCCTGGGCCTCGAGTTCATCGGTCGTCTTCTGAGCTAGCCGGACGCGAGCCTCGGCAAGGTCGTTCTCGTGCCGGAACTCCCCATCAAGAGCCTCCGCAGCGACGAGCGCGAACTTGCCCCAGAAGTCATCGAGGATCTCGCCGACCTTTTCCTGGCTCTCGCCGATGCGGATGTTGGCGGCCTCGATCTTCCCGGCGCTCGTCTTCGCATACGCTTCGGCCTGCCCGGCAGCAAGCTTCTGGATTTCCGCCAGTGCCTCGGTGGCGGTGGCACCCTTCTTGATCACGATGCCGTATCGCGTCAGGATGCCGATGTTGCCGCCGGCCACCTTCCCGACCAGATCGGTTGCCGTCGCGAGATCGAGCCCCCGCAGGCGGGCGAGGTCCATCGCGATCCGCTGGACGTCAAGCGCCTTGCTCACGTCGTGGGTGATCGCCAAGATACTGTCGAGCGATGATCGCTGCGCGTCGTCCGAGAAGCCCAGCTTCATCCGCGAGGCGATGACTCTCTCGATCGCGTCAGTGTTGCCGGACCAACCCTTGATGTTGGCCTGCAATGCAGTGGTTAGAGACGCGATCGATACCTGATCCTCACGGAAGGCAGCCACCGAATCACCGAGGAAGTCGGTGACCTTGGAGACCGCCCCGCCCATGAGGTCAAACGCCTTCGTCGTGATGGCCGCGCCAGCCCCGATGGCAAAGCCCTTGGCGCCCTGCTTCTGGAGCCGGTCGAACTTGTCGCGGAGCTTGTCGACCTCGCCGGCGGCGCCCTTGGCCCCCGTGACCCCGACGCCGAGCCGAACCTGATTCCCGGCCATCAGTCGGCCTTCTTCCGGCGGAGACCCTTGTTCAGCTCGTCACGCAACGCACCCGGCGGGATCATGGCATCGACCGCCGTGGCCTCGGGGACGGGCTGGAACGTCGAGACCCAGCCATCGATGATCGCGAGCGCGAGCGGCAGGGGTAGCCGCAGCATCCCGTCAGGCGTCGGGAGGATCGGTCCGCGGTGATCGACGATCGACCACGTCGGCTGGGCCTCGGTGCCGAAGAAGGCGTACAGCTCGCGGAGGGCGGCAACTTCCGCCGCGGGTTTCGCCGCGAGGAACGCCGAAACAAGCCCGACCGCCGTCCGGTAGATCGGCCATGCGCCGATCGACTGAACTTCGACGGTCGGGCCATCCTCGATCTCGACGGGCGCCCGTGCGGCGGGGAGCCGGTAGGCCACGATATTCAGCCGTTGCGTGGACCTACGTCCATGCCACGGCGGTGCCCGAACTTAGGGCCCAGTTCGCATTGCCGAGGATCGATCCATCTTCGGCGACGTTGAGGCCGTAGTTCGTCGTGAGCGCCGTGAACGTGGCCGTTGCCACGCCACCGAAGTTGATCACGAACGTCTTGGAGCCCGGCGTCTTGAATGTCGCGTGCGACCGGGTGGCGTCCACGTTGAACGCGAGGACGAATGAGCCCGAGCAATCGGCCCGCAGAAGCAGCCGTTCGACCGCGCTCTTGTCGAGGCCCGTGATCTCCTGAACCCCATACGGGGTATCGAAACTGAACGACAGAACGTCGTTGCTGACGTTATTGCTCGCCACGGTCACGGTTGTGGTGAGCGCCGAAATTTTGCCTGCCATGTAGTGACTTCCTTTCAGCGGATTCCAAAAAACCCGCCAGTTGGCGGGCTACCGGGACCGAGGGTGGAGGGGTTAGATGGGGCCGGCTTCGGTGTAGCGGACGAAGTTGATCGCGGCGACGGTCGCGGTGGACGTGCCCGTCTTCTGGACTCTGACGTACCGGCGGATCGTGGCGCCCGCCGCGGTCTGGAGCCGTTGCGTGGTGGCCCCGGTCACGGCGGTAAAGGCGAGGTCGGTCACGGCAAGGAAGTCCGTGTTATTGGCCGAGTCCTGGATGGTGAACGTCGCCGTCCCGGAGCCATGCGAGAAGACGTGGAGATAGGCCGAGCCGCCGAAGGCGCTATCGACGGCGGCGAGATCGACGCTGGTCCCGCTGACGGTGCCGGTGGCAAACGTCTCCTTGCCCGCGGTGAGGAGCCCATCGCCGTTCGCACCGCCCGACCATTCGAGGCCGTACGCGTTGCCCTGCATGTCGATCTGCGCCCCGAGGCTCCCGTCCTCTCCGACAGTGGAGGCGTAGTTGACCTGCTTCGCCGTCATCGACGCACAGGCCGAACCTACCGCCGGGGTCCCGATGACGACGCTGGCGATGACGTCGGTCCGGGGCATCGCCGAGAACGTCGGGTGCGACTGGCCGGTATCGACGTTCCAGAAGGCCATGAAGCCCATCGACCCGTCGCGCCGGCCGGAGATCCGTTCCTCGGCCGCGGCATTGATCCCCGTGACCCGGAGCGCCGGGCGCGCGAGTTCGAGCCCGGTGACGGCGCCGATGTCGCCCGAGAGGTCGGACGTGCCGACGTAGCAGTTCGACCCGACCGCGCTGATTTTTCCCATACTGCGTTACTCCAATCCTCGAGCGAGGTCAGCCGAGAGCACACTTCTACTGCGGTAGACCGCGCTCTTGACGCGGCGGTAGGGGTGCCAGCGGCGTTCGATCGAGGCCGCGGCTGCCTTCGTTCGGATGGCGTCCTTCTTGGACATGCCGGCCGTCACGGCGCCGACAGCCGCCCACGTCGCCCAGCGCTTGCCGGTCAGGCCGGACTTGACGTAGCCGACCGTGTGGTCATACGACCAACCGCTGTAGCCGGGCATCTCACCGGCATGGCTCGCGATCTCGCCCCGGACGATCCCCTCCATCTCACCGGCGAGGGCTTCGAGCATGTCGCCGATATTCCGGTACAGGGTCTTCGATGGGTCTCGGACAAAGAAGTTGCCCGACAGCTCGACCTTCGTGGTAACACTGACACCCATCACGCGCCCAAGGTGTATTCAAAGTAATCGCCGATGACGTCCCAGAACACCGCGAGAAACCGCGTGCTGCCGATCGTCACGAAGTCCGGCGTCCCGAGATCGAGGTTGATGTCCGACTGTGTCCCGCCGAGCTGCGCGTCACCGTCGAGGCGAGTCCGCAGTTCGTTGGCGAGGGCGGCCATCTCGGCGTCGATGACGGCGGCCTGGTCGGTCGAGAGCGTCGTCACCGGCCAGAAGGCGCCGATGATCGTCCGCTGCCCGATCATCTCGGAGTTCAGTGTCCGCTTGCCGATGTGGCGGGGATCGATCTCGCCGCCCCAGTAGATGCGGATGCAGCGACCTTTCGGGCTGGCGAAGCCGATCGCGACATCGGTGATCGGGACCGTCAGCGCAGCGCCCGCCGCCAGTGCGTGGGTGAGGATCGCGGCCTTCGTGTCGGCGTAGGCCATCTAGACCATCTCCTTCAGCCGCAGCAATCCGAGGCTGCGCCGGATGATCGTGTCCTCACCCTCACGCGGGGTGCCGGGGATGCCCGACCCCTCATCGGTCCCGTCGGCCCCGGCGTCGCGCGCCTTCCAGCGCTTGAGCGCGAGGCGGAGACAGACTTCCCGGACCTTCGCGGGGTACTGGTAGACGGCGATCGCCGCAGAAGTGGAGTGCGTCGCGGCCGTCGTGCCGTTCGCTGCGCGGACCACGGTCAGGGTGTTCGTGGCGATCGAGCTGATATACATCTGCTCGGTATCGATGAGGATCGTCTGGCCCGGCGAGAACGCCGCGCCCGATGACACATCGACGCCGGTCTCGGAGGTGTCAAGGGCTTCCGAGGTCGTGGCCGAACTCGTGACCGTCACGTTCTGGAAACCCCACGTCCCCGCGACGTCCGTCACCCGGAGGCCCGAGCCGAAGGCGGTGATCGTGCCCTGCCCGTGGAGCAGGATCTTCCGATATGGCGCCGGGCCGTAGCCGTCCTCACCGTCGAGGAGATAGTAGTCCGTGTCGGCCGCGGGCGTCGAGGTCGTCGCGCTGGCGGTCGAGGGACGGATGGTGATGCTCGTGACCGTGAGCAGATCGTCCCGGAGCCGGAGGGTGGAGCCGCCCGAGCCGTTGTATCGGTTCGTCCCGGTTCGCGGACCGAAGCCCGAGCCGAAACCGGATCGCTCCATGCGGTCGTCGATCGTCTCGCTCACCGATGCCAGGACGCCGAGCAGCAGGGTGTCATTGGTCGTGCCGAGGCTCGTGGCTCCGCTGTCGGTGATCATGTTCTTGAGATCGCCGAGGCTCGCGTAGACGTGGCTCAATGCAAACTCCTAGAACGGATAGACCGTCCGAGTGACGACCGACCAATCGGACACGCGCGTCGCGCCAGAATCCTCGAGCCGCGCCCGGTACCAGCTCGCCGACGTCCCGCCAGGATCGGCCGCCGTGTACGTCTCGGTCCCCGAGACAATGGGGATGGTCGGCGTCGATCCGGTCCCTGAGAGATCGGCGAACGTTCCGGTCTCACTGGACGACGACTGCACTCGGACCACCGCCCCGGCTCCGTACACGCCGGCGAGGAGGACGGTCGCCGAGGGGGTCCGTACTGGCAGCGTGAGTCGGATCGCATTCGCCATCAGTCAGGAGACCTCGGGTCGGGGGTGATAGGCCATGACGATCGGGCGAGGGGCCGCCGTGATCTCGATGATCGCCAGCGGATGGAATGCGCGAATGGTCGGAGGCCAGCCCCCGACGAGGAGGGATGCGACGCCGGCGGTTACGGTCGGCGCGAAGGTCGCGAGGTTGAGGGCCACGATGCCCGGCGTCACAACGATGTGATCCGATACCCCGACAGTCGGGGCGAAGACACTGACAACGAGACTCGCCGGGTCTGGCGTGACGAGCTTGTGATCGGTCAGGACCACGTCCGGCGCGAACGCCGTCAGGTTGATGGTCGCTGTGCCGGGGGTGACCGTCAGGCCCGCGCCGCCGGTGACGGTGGGCGCGAATGTCGAGAGCGTGAGCGCCGCCGGGTCGGGGGTGACGAGCTTGTGATCGCTGATGACGATGTCGGGTGCGAAGGCCGTCATCCCCAAGGCCAGCGTGCCTGGTGTGACGAGTTGGTGATCCGTGACCGCGACGGTCGGGGCGAAGCCCGCGGTGACGAGGCTGGCCGTGCCTGGGGTCACGGTCTGGTGATCCGAGGCGGCTACAGCCGGGGCGAAGGTCGTGAGGGCCAGGCTCGCGGTGTCCGGCGTGACCGTGAGCCCGGCGTCACCCGTGACGTCCGGCGCGTAGGGCGTCAAGCTGAGGGCTGCAACAGCCGGCGTGACGAGTTGGTGGTCGCTGAGCATGGCCGTTGGCGCGAAGGCCGTGAGGCCGAGGCTCGCGGTGCTCGGGATGACGTTGATGCCCAGCCGGACGTTCGGTATCTGAGCGGTCAACGCCAAGGCGGCGGCGGCCGCTGTGACTGTCTTGTGGTCACTGGCCGTGACCGTTGGCGCCTGGGGCGTCGTCGTCAGGCTGGCGGTGCCCGGGGTGATGGTGATGTTGCCGGCGGCTTCGGCCGTGTACGTGCCGGTGAACCAGGCCTCAAAGACGAGCTGCGCTGTTGTCTCGCCTCCCTTGGTGCGGGTGCGGTCGATCCGGAGCTCCAGCTCGGCGCCGTCCCAATCCGCCTTGGATGCACTCGTATCGACGTAATCGAAACTGATGTCTGACGAGGTCGTCGGCGTCGTGGTCGTGATCGACGACGCGATAGTCTGCCAACCTCCACCAGAATCGGCCGCCGCGAGGACCGTCCCGCCATCTCCGGTCAGGATACGAGCGGCGAGGAGATTCCAGGTCGTGACCGACGGCGTCGCCGACCAGGCATAGCGGAGCCGGGCGGCGAGGGTCGCCATCGCCGAGAGGTCGATCGGGGTGTCAGCCAGACTATAGGCTCTGGCGTACTGGCCGGTTGCATTGGTATTGACGCCAACGCTGGTGCCGTCACTGTCATCCGCCAGGGTGGTGGCACCGCCGAGGATGTCGAAGATCGTAAAGCCGGTGGGCGTATATGCGCTCGCGCCCGGCCGGAGTGTGCCGAGATCAGCCATCGCCGCTCACCCCGCACTCGCCGCAGGTGACGCCCGGCCCCGGCCAGTCGCCACAGTCAACCTGGCCGCCGGCGCGGAGGGTCGGCGCGACGCGCTCAAGATAGCCGGGATCAGCATGAACGGCCTCCCATGAGCCGAGCCGTTCACGGAGGGTGCAGACCCATCGCCGAGCCGCATCGCCGTCATCTCGCAGGAACGAGCAGACGGTGCCGGCGATCCAGCAGCAATGACCATCGACGGCTCCGCAGCCAGCCAGCGTCATGCCAAAGTGAAGACTCCGCTTGCATTGGCCGCGACGGTCAGAGTGTTCCCCGTCGTCGCTGTCACGTCGGCCGGCGTCGAGTCGAGCAGGCAGTAGCAGAGGACGTCGGCCCCGACCTCGTAGATCGCGGCAAACCGGGCGACGATGCTACCGCCCGAGGCCGTCCAGACGGGATCGGTCGCGATGTCCGCGGTGACCGTCGTCGTCCCCGCGAGGGTCAGATCAACGGCGAGGCCGCCGGTCGTGTAGCCGTTCGCGTTCGCGTGCTCGTTCGTGACCCCAGCGTAGGTCGTCGAGGCCGCCCCGAGGTTTGAGGTCGAGAGGAACAGCGCGCACTTGAACGTCCCCGACGCGATCGGCACCGTCCCATCGAGCAGGTTCGTCCGCGCGGCGTTCGTGAAGGTCCAGGTACCAGCGGCCATCTTGCCACCTCAGGTAGGGGAGTGGCGCCCGCCGCCGGGGGACAGCGGGCGCCGGAGAGGGACTAGTCGAGATCCAGCTCGACCTCGTACCAGCTGATGAAGTGGGTGAACGTCAGGCCGGTGATCGAGGCGACGACGTTGATCGAGAGGGCCCCCGTCGCGGGGACGATCAGCCGGCCGCCGATCTCGACGACGCTCGCCGTGCCCGGCGTCACGCCGACGCCGTGGATGACGTGACCGCCGCCGACCGGGAACCAGCCGTTATCGACAACCGTCGCGCCGGTATCGACGATGGCCGAGCCGGCGTAGGTACCGCCGTTCATGCCCTTGATCGCGGTGATGTCCGCGGTCGGGGCCGTCATGCCGGCGGGGTGGATGCAGGCCCAGATGGACCAGTCGGAGAGGGCGGCCGTGGTCACGAGGTTGAACGCCCCGACACGGTCGATGACGTAGGACTTCGCGGTCGCGCCAGTCTCGCCGTTGTAGACGGTCAAGCCGGCGACGGTGGAGGGGCGGACGACGACGGCGGCCGTCGCCGAGGTGTCCATGACCTGCCAGCCCCGACCGCGCCGCGAGAGCTCGGTGTAGGGCGGGAGGCCCTGGCTCGCGAGCAGCTCCTGCTCACTGTTGCTGCGGAGGAAGCGGAACTGGTCGGCCGCCGATCCGCCGCGCTGGAACCCGATGAGCCGGGCGTCTTCGTTGGACATGAGGAGTTACCCCTTTCGTTGGCGTTGGCGAGGGGCGCGCCCCGACCGGAAGGAAGCGGCCGGGGCGCAGGGCTACTTGTTGGCGGGCTTGCGAGCCGCCTTGTTGGCGGGTGTCGGAGCCTGCTTTTCCTCCGGCTCCGGGTCGGCCTCTGGCTCCGGCTCGACGTTGGCGCTGCTGATCGTCTCGGCGGGAGCGAACGTCTCGCCCTCGGCCGGGAGCAGCCCGCGCCGCTTGGCCTCTTCGACCGTCAGGCCGAAGGCGGCTTCCGGCGAGTTGACCGGCACGAGGGCCGACCAATCCGCGTTGACGTACAGGGAGGTTCCGGGAGTGGACATGGCTTACGTCGCCGCGTAGGTGGCAACGGTCGGCACGGTCGGGTCGGTGTAGATGACCATCATCCGCGTCCGCCCGGCGGTGGACGTGGTGCCGATGGTGGTCACGAGGCCGGTGATGACCCGCGCGGAGGCGGAATACATCTCGGCCCGTTCGCCCGTGGCGGTCACGAGGTACGCGCCCTCCTGGCCGCCCGGATTGTTGAAGTCGATGACCTCGGCCTCGGCACCAGCGACGATGTCGGTGCCCTTGAGGTTGACCTGGGTGAACCAGCCGTCCGCGGTTGCGGCGTCGCCCACGTCCATGAGGGCGCTGGTGCCGGCCGCCCAGTAGACGTCGTTCCAGATCTTGATATCGAGCAGCCACGAGTTGCCCGGGACGGTGACGGTGCCGGTGTACGTACCGGCTGCGCCCGCCTCGGTGTACGTGACTTCCTCGAAGAGAATGCGGCCGGGCTGTCCGACGATCCCGCCAGAGATGACAGGCATGTTGGGTCTCCTTTCTCGGCCTTACGCCGCTTCTAGAGGCCCGTGACCGTGCAGGCCGACGAAGGCCGCGTCGACACGGCTGCCAGCCGACGACTGACCGCGATCGCGGTCTTGCGCTCGGTGAAGTACGTCGAGTGCTCGGACGATGCCTCGACCTCGACGCCGCCGTTCTCCCAGATCTGGGCGTAGGGGCGGAACGCCGCCACGCCGGCGGTGCCAGCCGAGCCGATGCCCGTCGAGAGGCGAACCGGGAGGCCCCACATCTGGAGCGTGCCGGTATCGGCCGGGTTGCCCAGGATGTAGATGCCGTCCGTGGTCCGAGTCAGGCGGAGGTTCCACCAGTCGGTTGGATGCATGACGATCCCGTCGGGCGTCGAGTCGCCGGTCACCTGAACCTTGAGAATCGCCTTGCCGATCGCGTCGAAGGCCGGATCGGTGCCCTTGGCCTGCGTCTGGAAGCCGGTGCGGATGAAGACGCCCCAGAGCTGCGGCGTCGTGCCGGTGCCCGAGAGGATCTGCTGGTTGACCTCGGCCTGGAGTTCGTAGAGAAGGTCCCCCGTGACGAGAGACTGCATCCCATCGTTATCGGCGAGGAAGGCCCGAGTGACCGGAATCCACGCCTGGACGATCTCGACCTCGTCGGTGTACTTCGTCCACACGTAGGCCGAATCGGTGACGGCCGTACCCTCAGCCCGGGTCGCGGCATTGGTCGTGTTCGTGGTCTTGATGAAATACTCGACGTTGTTCGAGCCGGTGGTGCCGTGCTGGAACAGGCTCTCGACGTCGCCGTAGTAGTTCGCCATGCCGGTCGTCGGCAGCCGAGTGGCAGGCGGATAGTGATCGGTGAGGGTGACGAGGGTCTTGGCCTCGACGGGCAGCTCGAAGCGAACCTTCCCGTCGGCACCGTTAGCCATCGCCTTGAGTGCCGGAGCGTGCTGCTCGAAGGCGGCCTTGAAGGCCCGGTCGAGCCCGTCAGCATCCTTGATCCGGCCGTCCTTGATCTCGGGCTGCTCTTCTCCGCCCTTGTTGGCGGCGATCGTGCCCTGCGGGGCGAGCTTGGCGGCGTTGACCTCGGCCGACTTCTCGACCTCGATCGCGGTCTCCCAGGACTTCTGGAGCTCGCTGAGCTCGTCGTTGCGGCGGTGGAACTCGTCGACCTTGTCGGCCGGCATGTCGTACCCGCCGTCCTTCTTGAACGAGGCCAGGAAGGCGGTGTGCTCCTGGCGCTTGGTCGTGAGCTGGATCGCCAGCTCGGCTGCGGTTGCCATTCGGTACTCCTGGACATGAAGAAGCCCCGGGGTTTCCGGGGCTCGGGGGCTGCGTGGACGGGAGGGGGCTAGACGGGAACGCCCAGCCGTTGCGCGGTGCGAAGCAGGACGTCGAGCGTCACGGCGTCCATCGACTTCGCGGGTTCCGTGAGCAGTTCGCGGGCCGTGGCGAGTTGCCCGTCGAGCGTCTCGACGAGCTCTTCCAGCGCCGCGCGGTCCGAGCAGGAGAGCTTGCGGCCCTCCGAGGCGCGAGCGGCGGCGTGGCCCTTGAACCGATCGAGCAGCGCCGGCAGGCCCTCGGAGTACCAGAGGATCTGTTCGGCATACGAGGCCCCGGAAACCGGGGCTCCGCTCTTGATCGCGAGTGTGGTGGTGCCGACTCCGGCACCTTTGAGGACGGGCGAGACCTCATCGACGTCGAGCTTGCGAAGTGCTCGGATCGCCTGCCCGTTGAAGACCTCGGGGCCGGACGGCGGCAGGACGCGATAGCCGTAGCTCCACTCCTGGAGGTCCGCCATCGCCTTGACGGTGTGATACGTGTTCCGGCCCTGATCCGTCTCCATGAAGAACGCGCCCTCGAGGATGCCAAGGTCGCCGGCTTCCCGGATCGTGCCCTTGCCTGTCGGCAGGGCGCCATCCCAGGAGGTATGCCCGAAGGCGGACATCGGCACCGATTTCCCGACCGGCATCGCCCCCGGGAACGTCACGTCGTTGTCGCTGTCGATGACGTTGAACCGGGAGAACGCCACGGTGACGTCGCCGGTCTCGGATAGCTTGAAGTCGAAGGGCGTGAATGCCTTGCGGAGGATGTCGGTCATCGTGGCGCTCCTGTGGGTGTCGAGCCGTTGCGGTCAACGATGGCGTCGGCGAGCATGTCGATAGGTGCACTGGCGAGGGGTGCGAGGAAGACCTGACCCTGACCGTCGGGCATCGGGTTCATGTTTTCCCGCTCGCGGATGTCGTCGCCGTTGAGCCACGAGATTCCGCCCGAGGCGATCCGGTAGGCGTTGTAACGGTCAAGCGTCTTGCCGCGGAGCAGGGCGTCCTGGAGGTGCTCGGCGAAGAACCGCGGGTCGCCGATGATGTCCTTGTCCGCCTGCTGCTCGATCCGCACGCACGGCGGCCCGAGGGTGCCGACGACGTGATCAATGTTCGCTTCCTCGATGTTGGAGAAGGTCGCCCGGGTGAAGTCGGAGAGCTTGTGCGGGGCGAGCCGCAGACCCTGGGCGACCTCGACGAGGGACCACTGCTTGGATTCGAGGAACTGGGCGTCTTCGGGCGAGAACCCGGTCTCCTCGATCGTCATGCCCTCGTCGAGAACGGCGGTCCGCTGGGCGTTGCTGAGGCCCGAGTGCCGTTCGTCCCAGCTATCGGCGATGTTCTTCTTGGCCGCCGCGCCAATCTGCTGGGGGTGCTTGATCGTGACGCCGGGGCGGGCGTCATTGGCGAGCGTCCGGAGGCCGTACTCCGAAGCGACAATCGCCCCTTCGAGCGCCCGCCGCATGAGCGTCACGCGGCTGTAGCCGATGAGACCGTCGAAGCCCCAGCCCGGGACGTGGAAGACCCGGTTGGCCGGCAGCACGACCCCCGAGCCGTCGGGCAGGACGTATTTGTAGATCCGCTTGCCGTCTTTCCATTCGGGCGTCATCCGGTCCGGACGGAGCGGCCAGAGCCGGACCGGGACCCCGAGGCCGTTCAGCTCTTTCTCGGCGTACCAGTTGCCCCACGAATACATGTGCGCGATGCCCGTCTCCCGGAAGACCATCGAGGTCATCTCGGGGTTCGGCGCGTCGTGGAGCATCGCGTAGGCCGGGTGCTCGGGTGCCCGCCGCTTGCCCTTCTCCAGGCGTTCATACGTGATGAGCGGCATCGAGGCGATGTCTTCGGCAATGAGCCGGATGCCGGCCGTGAACGCTCCGACGCCCATCGCCGTCGACTGGTTGACGGTCGTCGCGATCGAATCGTTGGGCATCATGCCGCCGGGCGGCTGCCACCCGACGTTCGGCCAGCCGATGCCGGCGGCCTTCATGGCAACGGCCGCGAACTTACCCATTAAGTGCTGCTCCGCATGGGTTCGGTCATGTGCACCATCTATCTAGATGCTCCCTGTATGCGGTATACTGATGCCATGACCGAGCCGAAGAACCCCAGGAGAGTGGCGGCAGGCCGCAAGGCTGCCACCGTGCGATGGGGGGATCAGAGGGTTGTCCGGCTAGACGACCTGACGCCAGCGCAACGTCGGCTCGTGTTGGCGCTGATCGAGGCTGCGAAGGAAGCCAATCA
>Ga0209002_10000495_pt1 | contig 31749 bp, 26 predicted proteins | sample Rifsed16ft2_FD_184010 | JGI IMG/M metagenome (GOLD analysis project Ga0209002, IMG submission 184010) | Soil microbial communities from Rifle, Colorado, USA - sediment 16ft 2 (version 2) | ecosystem: Environmental > Terrestrial > Deep subsurface > Rock core/Sediment | place: Rifle, Colorado...
CGGGCTGCGGTTCGGCACCTGCGGCGGCGGGACCCCGTCCTTGCCGGGGTGATCGCCGCCGTCGGTCCCCTCCCGCCCCGTCGGCGCCACCCGGGAGGGCTCTTCGGTCTGCTCGTGCGTGCGATCGTCCACCAGCAGATCAGCCGCCACGCCGCCCGCGCCATCCATGGGCGGCTGGTCGAGTCCTGCGGAGGGCGGGCCGTGACCGCGGAGGCACTCGCCCTCCTCTCTGACGCGAAGATGCGCGCGGTGGGCCTGTCGCGGCCGAAGAGGCTGTCGCTCCGTGACCTGGCCGAGAAGGCCTGGGGCGGCCTCTCCCTCGCCCGCGTCTACCGCCTCGACGACGAGCCGGCGATCGCGGCGCTCACACAGGTGCGAGGTATCGGGCGCTGGACCGCGCAGATGATGCTGATGTTCCACCTGGGTCGACCCGACGTCCTGCCCCTGGGGGACCTGGGCATCCAGAAGGCGGTGCAGCGGGCCTATCGGCTGCGGCGGCTGCCTGACGCCGTGCGGCTCGCGCGGATCGCCGAGCCCTGGCGTCCGTATCGGACGGCGGCGTGCTTCTACCTCTGGCGAAGCCTCGACGCCCTTCCACCGGCGGGGTGAGGGGCGGAGCGAGTGGGCTCGCGGATCATCGGGGGGCGGGGGAAGGGTCGACGGCTCGTCTCCCCGCCCGGGCACGGCACGCGTCCGACCGGAGGACGGGTCCGGCAGATGCTGTTTGACATCCTCGCCCCGGAGATCCCAGGCTGTCGTTTCCTCGACACCTTTGCCGGGAACGGGGGTGTCGGGCTCGAGGCGCTGTCGCGGGGGGCGGCCAAGGTCGTCCTCGTCGACCGGGATGCCTCGGCGTTCGAGGCTGCGCGGGCGAACGCCCGCGCGCTCGCCGGCACCGGTGGGGAGGTGCAGGTCTTTCGTCAGGACGCACGGGCCGCGATCGCCGCCTTCACCGAGCGCGGCGAGAGCTTCGACGTCGTCTATCTCGATCCTCCCTACGCGAGCGACCTCTACGAGCCGCTGCTCGAGCAGCTCGGGACGGGAGCGGTCGTGGCCGAAGGCGGGCTGGTGGTGGCCGAGCACTTCCACAAGCGAGCCCTCCCGGCGACAATAGGGGCCCTCACGCGATCGCGGACCGTTCGCGTGGGCGATCACTGTCTGAGCTTCTACCGGCGAACGGGGGAGAGGGCCCGCTCCGGCGGCGGCGAGGGAGGGGGAGGGCGATGAGCAAGCCGAGCCGCCGCGGGTCGCTTGCGGTCTTCCCGGGGTCGTTCGATCCCATCACGAATGGGCACCTCGACATCGTGCACCGCGGGCTGAGCCTCTTCGACCGGGTCCGGATGGCGATCCTCGTGAACCTGGAGAAGCGGCCGCTGTTCACGGTCGAGGAGCGTGTGGCGATCATCCGCGAGACGAGCCGCGGGGACCCACGGGTGGAGGTCGACACCTTCTCCGGGCTCCTTGTGGACTACGCGGAGCGGGTGGGGGCGAGGGTGATCCTCCGGGGGATCCGCGCGATCTCGGACTTCGAGTTCGAGTTCCAGATGGCCCTGATGAACCGCCGGCTCAACCCCCGTATCGAGACCGTGTTCATGATGCCGGCGGAGAGCTACTCCTACGTCTCATCGCGCCTGGTGAAGGAGGTCTTCCAGCTCGGCGGCCGCATCCAGGGGCTCGTCCCGCCCGTCGTCGAGAAGCGGCTGCACGAGAAGTACGGGACACCGATCCCGCCCCGGCGGACGCCTCGACTCCGGCGCAAGCGATGAAGCCGATCCTCGCCGCCCGGATCCGACGCCTCGAGGTGTCGCCGACGGTGGCGATGGCGGCACGGGCGCGGACGCTCAAGGCGCAAGGGATCCGGGTCCTCGACTTCACGCTCGGGGAGCCGGACCAGCCGACCCCCCGCCACATCGTCGAGGCGGGCAAGGCGGCGATGGATGCCGGCCGGACCAAGTACGCCCCTGCCGCCGGGCTGCCCGAGCTTCGCGCCGCGGTCGCCCACCGTTACCGCGAGGACTTCGGCGTCTCGTTTGCCCCCGAGGATGTCGTGGCCACGATCGGCGGCAAGCAGGCCCTCGCCCTCCTCTATCAGGCGGTCCTCGACCGCGGGAGCGAGGTCGTGATCCCCACCCCCGCCTGGCCGACCTTCGCCGAGGCGGCGCGCGTGGCCGGCGGAAGGCCCGTCTTCGTGCCCCTCCGCGCCGCGGCCGGCTTCCGCGTCACGGCGAAGGCCATCGCCCGGGCGCTGACGCCGCGGACGAAGGTCGTCATCGTCAACAGCCCGTCGAACCCGACGGGGGCGGTGGCCGATCCGGCCGAGATCGAAAAGATCGCCCGCCTGGCCCGTCGGCGCGGCTTCCTGCTGGTGTACGACGACACCTATGCGCACCTGGTCTTCGATTCCGGGGGTCCGGCCTCTCTGCGGGCGGTGCGCGAGGCCGCCGGGGATCGGCTCGTCGTCGTGGGGACGGCCTCCAAGACCTACTGCATGACCGGGTGGCGGGTCGGCTGGGTGATCGGTCCCCGTGCCCTTGCCGAGGCCGGCGCCGCCCTCAACTCGCACTCCGTCCAGAGTCCGGCCACCTTCGCCCAGCTCGCGGCGGTGGAGGCGCTCACGGGACCGCAGGACGTCGTGCGCGAGTTGGCGGAGGAGTACCGTCGCCGCCGGGCCTTCATCCATCCCGCGATCGCCGGCATCCCGGGCGTCGCCTGCCCCGAGCCCGCGGGCGGCTTCTATCTCTTTCCCGACGTCTCCCGCCATCTCTCGCGCGAGATCCCGGATACGGTCGCCCTCGCCACGCGCCTCCTGGAGGACAAGGGGGTCGCGGTGGTGCCGGGGGAGGGTTTTGGCGCGCCCGGCTACCTCCGGCTCTCCTTCGCGAGCGCGATGGCCGATCTACGCGAGGGCGCGCGGCGGATCGCCGATGCCTTGGTCGCGCCCGGGCGCGGCCGAGCGTGAGATTCCTCGATCCTCGGCCGGGCACGCCGGTCCTCCTCTACCTCCACTCGCCCCGGGAAAAGGTCTTCGGCCTCCTCGTTTCGATCCGGGATGCAGGGGTGGTCGTCCACGGGCTGGACCTCGAGGCCTTCGAGGACTGGCTGCGGCAGGAGATCCGGCACGAAGAGCCCGGCCTCGGGCTCGTCACGCTCTTCTACCCGATGCAACGGGTGGAACGGCTCGAGCGGGACGAGACGGTGGGCGGGATCGAGGGCTATGCCGACCGCTTCCGCCGGGAGGTGGGGCGTGATGTCAGCGAGGCGGCGGGGCTCAGAAGCCGAAGAAGACGCCGCTCAGGGGCCCGACCGGAGCCAGGAAGGGGACGACCAGGAAAAGGTCGCCGTTCTCGCCGATCGAGTGCCGATAGCCGATGAAAGGTGTGGGACGCGGCGCGGTGTAGCCCCCGCACCAGAAAGGCGAGCCCCAGGAGGCATAGCCGGCTTGGGACGAGCGGTAGTAGCCGGCGATCGCGTATCGCGGGTCGACCGGCCCCGCCGGCGCGAAGTCGTAGGGGCCGCCCTGCGAAGATCGGTAGAAGGAGGCGATCTCGTAGGGGTGCTGAAGCACCCGAATCGAACGCTTGGGGGTCGCGGGCTGCTCGTCGCTCTCCTCCTCTGGAGCTGCCTCCTGAGCCCCCGAGGGGCTCGACAGGGCCACCACCAGCATCGTTCCCAATGCCCAACGCTTCAGCATGGCGTCCTCCCTCTCGCTCTCTCACTACGAGCGAGCTCCCACGAAGGGCTCTGATTGAGCTTACAGGTCTTCAGACCGCTCGTCGACAGGAGACTTCCGCGGTGCGCCACTCAAAACTCCGCTGACGCAAATCGCGTGCCTTTGCCACGCTGCTGTCACGGAGTGCAAAGTGCTCCAAGTTCAGTCCCTGCAATCTGTTGAGAGGAGCCCTGTCTCGGGTTTCCACAAGCTTTTCCACAGTTCGTGTGGACGGTCACTATGCTGGTTTGTGAAGCCGTCGTCTCCTTTCGCGTAACCGCGTGACGACGGATAATGGCGCCCTCGCGGGCGCGCGAGTGCCCCGCGCTCATTACAGTCGAGGCTTTCGAAGTGAGCTACAAGGTCCTGGTTCTCGAGGGAATCACCGACAATGGACTCGAGGTCCTGCGGGCCGAGGGCTTCTCGGTCGATCTCGAGAAGGCGATGCCCCCGGCGGAGCTCGCCCGTGTCGTCCCTCCCTACGACGCCATCCTCATCCGTAGCGGCAGCCGGATCACCGCCGAGGTCATCGAAGCGGCGAAGAACCTCAAGGTCATCGGACGACCGGGGGTCGGGGTCGACAACGTGGATCTCGCCGCCGCCACTCGACGCGGGGTCATCGTCATGAACTCGCCGGGCGGTAACCTGATCTCCACCGCCGAGCTAGCGCTGGCGCTGATGCTCGCTCTGGCCCGAAACGTCGCCGCCGCGGACGCGGCGATGAAGGCCGAGAGGTGGGACCGCAAGGCGTTCGCGGGGGTGGAGCTCATGGGCAAGCGCGTCGGGATCATCGGTCTCGGTCGGATCGGGCGCGAGGTGGCCGCCCGCTGCCGGGCCCTCGGCATGGAGGCGCAGGCGCACGACCCGTTCGTCTCGCCGGCGGTAGCGGAAGCGGCGCACGTCAGGCTCCGCACTCTGGAAGAGGTCCTGCAGACCTCGGACTTCCTCTCCCTGCACACGACGTTGACCCCGGAGACCCGCCATCTGCTCGGCCGTGAGGCCCTGGCCAGGGTGAAGCCTGGCGTGCGCATCGTCAACGCCGCCCGCGGGGAGCTCGTCGACGAGGAGGCCCTGCTCGCGGCCCTCGACAGCGGGCGCGTGGCGGGGGCCGCCCTCGACGTGCACGCCCAGGAGCCGCCGGTCGACTGGCGCCTCGCCCGGCACCCGAAGGTCCTGGCTACTCCTCACCTCGGGGCCTCGACCCTCGAGGCCCAGGAGAGGGTCGGGACCGAGATCGCGCTCCAGGTGCGTGACTACCTCAAGGGCGGCGTCATCCAGCAGGCCGTCAACTTCTACTCCCTCGCCGGCGATCTCTACGACAAGGTCCGGCCGGCGATGGAGCTCGCGGAGAGGCTCGGGATGTTCCTGGGCCAGGTCTGCCGGGGGTCGCTCGAGCGGATCGAGCTCGGGGTCTACGGCGATCTGCGCGAGGTGGACCTCAAGCCCATCCTCTCCTCGGCCGTGAACGGCGTCCTGCGGCCGCTCCTCGCCGAGGGGGTGACGATCGTCAACGCCCTCGCGATCGCGAAGGATCGGGGCATCGAGATCCTCGAATCCACCTCCTCCGCCGCCGTCGCCTTCGCGAACCTGGTGGCGCTGCGCCTGAAGACGAGCGAGGACGATCTCCAGGTGGCGGGCACGATCTTCGGTCGCGACCACATGCGGCTCGTGGACGTCGACGGGGTGGAGGTGGACACGATCCCCCGGGGAAACATCCTCCTCGTCAAGAACGAGGACACGCCGGGGATCGTGGGCCGGGTGGGGACGCTCCTCGGGAGCCACGGGATCAACATCGCGCGCATGGGCCTGGGCCGCAAGCCCGGGAGCGGCCGGGCGGTGATGCTGATCGAGGTCGACAGCGAGGTGCCAGAGGCGGTGCTTGCAGAGCTGCCGCGTGTGGCCGGCATCCGCGAGGCGCGGTTCCTCCGGCTCGGCTGAAGGCCCCGCGCGCCGCGGCCCCAACCTTCCGCGAGCGCGAGGGGATCACGCGGAGCGCGGCGTAGAGCTCCCCATCAGGATTGTCCGTGAGCGCGTGGGGGCGAGTCGAGCGAGTGAGCGGGGTTCTTCCTTTTCAACAGCCAGTCGCGCTCGCGAGCGTCCGCGCGAAGCGTGGCCCCCGAGCGCCTACATGTGCGCGATGACGGCGTCGGCGAACTCGCTCGTCTTGACCTCCTTCGCCCCCTCCATGAGGCGGGCGAAGTCGTAGGTCACGGTCTTCGCGCCGATCGCCCCGTCCATGCCCTTGATGACGAGGTCGGCCGCCTCCGGCCAGCCCATGTAGCGCAGCATCATCTCGCCGGATAGGACGACCGAGCCCGGGTTGACCTTGTCGAGGTTGGCGTACTTGGGGGCGGTCCCATGCGTCGCCTCGAAGACGGCGTGGCCGGTCTTGTAGTTGATGTTGCCTCCGGGGGCGATGCCGATCCCGCCCACCTGTGCCGCGAGCGCGTCGGAGAGGTAGTCGCCGTTGAGGTTCAGCGTGGCGATGACGTCGAATTCCTCCGGCCGCGTCAGCACCTGCTGCAGCGTGATGTCGGCGATCGCGTCCTTGACCAGGATGCGCCCGGAGGCGAGCGCCGCTTTCTGCTCCGCGTTCGCTGCCTCCTCGCCCTTCTCCTTCTTCGTCCGCTCCCACCGCTCCCAGGTGTAGGTCTTGTCGCCGTAGGCGCGCTCGGCCAGCGCGTAACCCCAGGTGCGGAAGCCGCCCTCGGTGAACTTCATGATGTTGCCCTTGTGGACGAAGGTGAGGCTCTTTCGCTTGTTGGCGAGGGCGTAGTCGAGGGCGGCGCCGATGAGCCGCTCCGAGCCCTCGACGGAGACGGGCTTGATCCCGATGGCCGCGCTCTCCGGAAAGCGGACCTTCGCGTACATCTTCGGGAACTCGGCCTTGAGGAAGGCGAGGACCTTCTTGACGTCGTCGGTGCTGGTCTCCCACTCGATCCCGGCGTAGATGTCCTCCGTGTTCTCCCGGAAGATGACCATGTCGACCTTCTCCGGGTGCTTCACCGGGGACGGCACTCCCTTGAACCAGCGCACCGGGCGCAGACAGACGTAGAGGTCGAGCATCTGGCGGAGCGCGACGTTGAGCGAGCGGATGCCCCCGCCGATGGGTGTCGTGAGGGGGCCCTTGATGCCGACCAGGAACTCCCGGAACGCCTCGACCGTCTCGTCGGGGAGCCAGGTGCCGAGCTTCTCGTGCGCCTTGCCGCCGGCGTAGACCTCCATCCAGACGATCTTGCGGCGGAGGTCGTAGGCCCTTGCGACCGCGGCGTCGAAGACCCGGACCGAGGCCCGCCAGATGTCGGGCCCGGTTCCGTCACCCTCAATGAAGGGGATGATGGGCCGATCGGGGACGACGAGCCTTCCGTCCCGGATCGTGATCCTTGCGCCCTCGGTGGGGACCTTGATGTGCTCGTAAGCCATGGGACGAAGCCTCCTTCGCGGGTGGCCATTCTATCGCCGCCGGCGGCGGAGTGACCTGAGCTGGAAGGACCAGCCGCCCGGTTGCCGCTGTCGCGTGACGGCCCTGCGGGCCGCGAGTTAGAATCCGCCCGAATCGACTTCGTCGATCAAGGGAGCGACATGAACAGGAAGGTCACCGTCGTCGGAGCGGGCAACGTGGGCGCCACCCTCGCGCAGCGCATCGCGGACCGCGAGCTCGCCGACGTCGTCCTGATCGACATCATCGAGGGCATGCCCCAGGGCAAGGGCCTCGACATGATGGAAGCGACCCCGGTCGAGGGCTCGGACGCACACGTGCTCGGCACCAACGACTACAAGGACACCGCCGGCTCCGACGTCGTCGTCATCACCGCCGGCATCGCCCGCAAGCCCGGTATGAGCAGGGACGACCTCCTGCAGACCAACTACAAGATCGTCAAGGAGTGCACGGAGAACACGGTCAAGCACTCTCCAAACGCGATCCTGATCGTCGTCTCCAACCCCCTCGACGCGATGTGCCAGGTGGCGTTCAGGGTCTCGGGCTTCCCCAGGCACCGCGTGTTCGGGATGGCGGGAGTGCTCGACTCCGCCCGCATGCGGACCTTCATCGCCATCGAGCTCGGGGTCTCGGTCGAGAACACCCACGCCTTCGTGCTCGGCGGCCACGGGGACACGATGGTCCCCCTGCCGCGATACTCGACCGTCTCCGGCATCCCCATCACCGAGCTCCTGCCTCCGGAGAAGGTGGAGGCGATCGTCAAGCGCACGGCCGGCGGTGGCGCCGAGATCGTGTCGCTCCTCAAGACCGGCTCCGCCTACTACGCCCCCTCCTCGTCGACGGCGGAGATGGTCGACGCCGTCCTCAAGGACAAGCACAAGATCCTGCCCTGCTGCTGCTACCTGGAGGGTGAGTTCGGGATCCGGGGCCTCTACGTCGGCGTGCCCGCCCAGCTCGGGGCGAAGGGCGTCGAGAAGATCTGGGAGATCAAGCTGACGGAGGGGGAGCGCACCGCGCTCCACAAGTCCGCGGCCGCGGTCAAGGAGCTCGTCGACGTCCTGAAGCTCTGAAGGGACCGCGCGGCCGTCTCGGCGTCAGGTCCGGCGACGGCGGGAGGGGTAGAGCAAGCCGAGACCTACGGCCACGAGCAGGCCCGTCCCCGGCTCCGGAGCCGGCTCGAAATCGGCGCGGAAACGGTGATCCAGCGAGGGGTTCCCGCGGGTGTCGAAAAGCCGACACCGCGCAAGGCTTCACCCCCCGCCGTCTCCGCCGGCTCTTTCCTCCGCGCCGACGACGAGCGCCTTCAGGAAGTCGCGGTTCATGCGGGCGATGAAGGCGATCGGGATGCCCTTGGGGCAGGCCGCTTCGCACTCCCGGTGGTTCGTGCAGTTGCCGAAGCCCGCCTCGTCCATTGCCGCCACCAGCTTGCGGACCCGGAGCAGCCGCTCGGGCTGACCCTGGGGCAGCAGGCCGAGGTGCGAGACCTTGGCCGCGGTGAAGAGCATGGCGGAGGCGTTGGGGCAGGCGGCGACGCAGGCCCCGCAGCCGATGCAGGCGGCGGCGTCCATGGCCGTCTCGGCGTTCGCCTTCGGCACCGGGATCGCGTTCCCGTCGGGGGCGCTGCCGGTGGGGACGGAGATGAAGCCGCCGGCCTGGATGATCCGGTCGAAGGCGCTGCGATCGACCACCAGGTCCTTGATGACCGGAAAGGCCCTCGCTCTCCAGGGCTCGACGACGAGGGTGTCGCCGTCCCGGAAGCTCCGCATGTGGAGCTGGCAGGCGGTGGTACGGCTGCGGGGCCCGTGAGCCCGGCCGTTGACGACGACACCGCACGTCCCGCAGATGCCCTCGCGACAGTCGTGGTCGAAGGCGATCGGGTCCTCGCCCCGGGTCGACAGCTCCTCGTTCACCACGTCGAGCATCTCGAGGAACGACATGTCGGGGCTCACGCCCTTCGTCTCGTAGGTGACGAACCGCCCGCGGTCGGAGGCGCTCCGCTGGCGCCAGACGTGCAGGGTGAGGTTCATGCCGGGGGCACTCACTTGTAGCTCCGGGCCTGCAGGTGGACGTTCTCGAAGGCGAGGGGCTCAAGGTGCCGAACGGGCTTCTTGCCCTCGCCGACGTGCTCCCACGCCGCCACGTGACAGAAGCGCTCGTCGTCGCGGAGCGCTTCGCCCTCCTCGGTCTGGTGCTCCTCGCGGAAGTGGGCGCCGCACGACTCCTTGCGCTCGAGGGCGTCGAGGCACATCAGCTCGGCGAGCTCGAGGAAGTCGCCGACACGCCCCGCCATCTCGAGCGACTGGTTCAGCTCCTCGCCGCGACCGGGGACGAGGACGTTTTGGGCAAACTCCTCGCGCAGGGCGGGTATCTTCTGTAGCGCGATCTCGAGGCCCTTGCGGTTGCGGGCCATGCCGCAGTGCTCCCACATGATCCGGCCCAGCTCGCGGTGGAAGGACGTCACCGTGCGCTTGCCATTGATGCACAGCAGCCGGCGGATGCGCTCCTCGACCGCCGCCGCCGCCACCCTCACCTCGGGATGGCTCTCGTCGACCTTCTCCAGCGCGTTCGCGGCGAGGTAGTGCCCGATGGTGTAGGGGAGGATGAAGTAGCCGTCGGCGAGGCCCTGCATGAGGGCGGAGGCCCCGAGGCGGTTGGCCCCGTGGTCGGAGAAGTTGGCCTCGCCGATGACGTGCAGGCCTGCGATCGTGGTCATCAGGTTGTAGTCGACCCAGAGCCCGCCCATCGTGTAGTGCGAGGCGGGGTAGATCCGCATCGGGACGCGGTACGGGTCCTCGGCGGTGATGCGCTCGTACATCTCGAAGAGGTTTCCGTACTTCTCGGCGATCTTGTCCGCCCCCAGCCGCTGGATGGCGTCCGCGAAGTCGAGGAACACCCCGAGGCCGCCCGGCCCCACGCCCCGTCCCTCGTCGCAGACCTGCTTGGCGGCCCGGGAGGAGACGTCGCGGGGGGCGAGGTTGCCGTAGGTCGGGTACTTGCGCTCGAGGTAGTAGTCGCGCTCGTCCTCGGGGATCTGGTGGGGCGGGCGGCGATCGTCCTCTTGCCTGGGCACCCAGATGCGGCCGTCGTTGCGGAGCGACTCGCTCATCAGCGTGAGCTTGCTCTGGTAGTCGCCGTGGACGGGGATGCAGGTGGGGTGGATCTGCGTGAAGCAAGGATTGCCGAAGGCGGCGCCCTTCTTGTACGCCCGCCAGATCGCGGTGCCGTTGCAGCCCTTGGCGTAGGTGGCGAGGAAGAAGACGTTGCCGTACCCGCCGGTGGCGAGCACGACCGCGTCTGCGAGGTGGACCTCGATCGCGCCCGTCACCATGTCGCGGGCGACGATGCCCCGGGCCTTCCCGTCGATCACGATGAGCTCGAGCATCTCGTGGCGCGAGAACACCTTCACCGTGCCGAGCCCGACCTGGCGCATCAAGGCCTGGTAGGCCCCGAGGAGGAGCTGCTGGCCGGTCTGACCCCGGGCGTAGAACGTGCGGGAGACGAGCGCCCCGCCGAACGAGCGGTTGGCGAGGGTCCCGCCGTACTCGCGGGCGAACGGCACGCCTTGGGCCACGCACTGGTCGATGATGTTCACCGACAGCTCGGCGAGACGGTAGACGTTGGCCTCGCGGGCCCGGAAGTCCCCGCCCTTGACGGTGTCGTAGAAGAGGCGGAAGACGCTGTCGCCGTCGTTCTGGTAGTTCTTGGCGGCGTTGATCCCACCCTGGGCGGCGATGGAGTGGGCGCGGCGCGGGCTGTCCTGGTAGCAGAAGACCTTGACGCTGTAACCCAATTCCGCCATCGAGGCGGCGCCGGAGGCGCCAGCGAGGCCGCTGCCCACCATGATCACGCTGTGCCTTCTCTTGTTGGCGGGGTTCACCAGCTTCATCTCGAAGCGGTGCTTCTCCCACTTCTTGTCGATCGGCCCCGAGGGCACACGAGAGTTCAGCCGCATGAGGCCCTAGAGGTGCACCCGCCCCGCGAGGACCGCGACCGGGATCGAGATGTTGCCGATCACGAGGAGGGCGGTGACGACGGCGGCGAACAGGCGGCGCGCGGAGCTCCACCGCGGGTGGTCCAGGCCGAGGCTTTGCAGCATGCTCCACACCCCGTGGTACATGTGCAGCCCCAGGGCCAGCATGGCCAGCACGTAGAAGGCGGAGACGAAGGGGTTCTGAAAGCCCACGACCACGTTGCGGAAGACGTCGCCCTCGACGAACTCGGGGTGGGCGCGACCGGTCGTGAAGTGCGCGAGGTGGTAGAGGATGAAGACGGCGAGGAGGGGCCCGCTCCAGACCATGGTCCGCGAGGCGTAGGTCGACTCCCGGGCCTGCCACTCGCGGTAGCCGACCGGGCGCGCCGACCAGTTGCCGATCGTCAGGCTCGTCGCCGCCCAGACGTGCAGGCCCACCGCCAGCAGCAGGCCCGCGCGCACGATCCACAACCCCTGGCCGTGGAGGAACTCCCGCAGAAAGACCGCGTAGTCGTTCAGGGCCTGCGGGCCGAGGAAGACCTGAAGGTTGCCGATCATGTGGCCGATCACGAAGCCGAAGAGGACGAGGCCGGTGACGGCCATGACGGCCTTCTTGCCGATCGAGGATCCGAGGAAGGTCGCGGTGCTCTTCATCCGACCTGCGGGGACGGCGGCAGCCTGAGGCCGCACGGCCAGGCGGTTCACGGCTCGGATTCTAGACTCCGGTCCGGCGGGTCGCAATCGTGCGCTCGAGGATCACGGCGCAGCGGGCGGCGGTCGCCTCGAGGGCGTCGAGGGGGCCGATCGATCGCCCCTCGGGGACGTTGTCCCCGTAGAGAACGAGCAGCGTCTGTCCGCCCACGACCAAGGGGATCGCGACCACCTCGCGGGGTTGAGCTCCGCCGAGCCTCTCGACGAGCTGGAGGTTCCACCGTGTCGGCTCGAGGGGGCCCACGTAGCTGCGTCGCCCCTCCGCGGCGAGCCGTATGACGGACGGCTCGCGGAGTGGCAGAACGGTCTCCCGCACGACCTCGGCCGCCGACCGTCCGGGAAGCTGCAGGCCGAACTCGCCGACGCCCCGCGCGAGCCCGCCCTCGACGGCGAAGACCACCGCGCGGTTGAGGATCTGCGCGGCGAAGCGCAGGAGCGAGAGCACCACCTCGCCGGTGTAGTCGGGGGCGTAGGAGCCGGTCGGAGGCACGGGGGGCGGGGGCTCGGCGGCCGGGGCGGGGGAAGGCTCGAGCGCAGCGGGGACGGGGGCCATGTCGCCCTGGTCCATGGCGGTCACGGCGCGCATCAGCAGCTCCTGGGGGGCGAGGTCTTCGGGCACGGCGAAGTCGCCGAGGTCCGCCTCACTGAGGGCGCTGGGATCCTCCGACGCCGGCTCGAAGCGGAAGAAGCCGTCCTTCCAGGCGAGCAGCTCGGCGAGGAGCCGCTGTGTGTGCTGAACGATGGTCTCCCGGAGCGTCGCCCGGTTGACGAGCCCCATCTCGACCAGCACGTCACCGAGCTGGCGGGGCTCCGCCGCCTCGTGCTGGCGCCCGAGCGCGGCCATGAGATCGGCCTCGCCGACCAGCCCGCGCTGCTGCAGCAGCCCCGCCAGCGTCTCCCCGCCGGGGCCGGCGGCGACGTAGGCGATGTGGCCGCCGCGCAGGACCAGGACGGCGTGGCGGTCGGGGCGGACGAGGGTGAGCCGTCCCGTCGACCCGCTGACGGCGAGTGTCTGCAGCACCCCCCACAGGTCGAGCGTCGCCAGGCGCCCGCTGAGGCTCATGCTTCCTCCGCCTCCGGCGGGGCCGTCGCCCACGCCGCCCGCTTCCCGAGCTGCGAGACGAGCGCGGCCGGCGGTACGGGGGGGCCGAGCTGGTAGCCCTGGGCCTCGGTGCAGCCGAGGCGGCGCAGCAGGGCGAGCTGCGGCGGCGTCTCGACCCCCTGGGCGGAGACCTTGAGCTTGAGGCCCCGCGCCACCGCCATCACCGCGGTGAGCAGCGAGACGTCCTCGGGGTGCGCGGTGGGACCGCGGAGGAAAGACAGGTCGAGCTTGATCCCGTCGACGGGCAGCTCGGTGAGGCGTCCGAGCGAGGAGTAGCGGATCGCGAAACGGTCGAGGATGACCTCGACCCCGAGGGCCTTGAACCGCTGCAGGGTCTCGAGCGAGCGGGGAAGGTCCGACATCACGTGGCCCTCCGGCACCTCGATCTGGAGGAGACGGGGAGCGAGCCCGCTCTCCTCGAGCGCGGCCTTCACCTCGTCCGGCGTCTGGCGCTTCGTGAGCTCGGGCGGCGAGAGGTTGACCGCGATGCGCAACGCCCGCTGGCGCTTCTGCCACTCGCGCGCCTGCCGGGTGGCGGTGCGCAGGATCCAGGGGCCGATGGCCAGGATGAGGCCGGTGAAGTCGGCGCGGGAGAGGAAGTTTCGGGGGAAGACGAGGCCGAGCTGCGGGTGCTGCCACCGCAGCAGCGCCTCGACCGCCGCCACGCGGCCGGTCGCGAGGGACCACACGGGTTGGTAGTGCAGCACGCCCGGGGAGGGAGCGGCACCCTCGAGGGACATCTGCCCCCGCCCGAGCGCGGCCCGGAGCGCGGCCTCGAGCTCGAGGACATCGTAGCCAGCCTCGGCCGGGGGTGTGCTCGCCTCGCAGCGATCGCCTCCCGCCTCGCGGGCCCGCCGCGACGCCTCCTCCGCCGCCGCCAGCAGCGGTGCCGCGTCGTCCCCGTCGTCGGGAAAGACGGCGACGCCCACGCTCGCGGTGATCGTCACCGCCCGCTCCGGGACAGGAAAGGGCTTCCGCATCGCCCGCACGACCTTCTCCGCGATGCGCGTCGCGTCCTCTTGATGGTGGAGCCCGGGAAGGAGCAGGGCGAAGGCGTCGGCCTCGAGGCGGGCGGCGGTGTCGCCCTGGCGCACGCAGTTCGAGAGCCGACGCGCGGCCGAGCGCAGGATGCGGTCGCCCACCGTTCGGCCGAGCGAAGAGTTGATGCGCGCGAAGCCATCGAGGTCCACGTGCACGACCCCGACCCGCGCCCGGTAGCGGTAGGCCTGCGCGATTGCGACCGAGAGCCGGTCGGGGACGAGGAGCGGGCTCGTGAGGCCGGTGAGCGCGTCGCGGTAGAGGTCGCCCGCCTCCACCGGGCCCTCCTCCTGTATCTCGCGGAGAACGATCTGCACCGCCGGCCGCCCGCGGTAGGTGACACCGCTCGCGGTGCCCTCGACCTCGGCCGTCGAGCCGTCGACCCGACGGAGCCGCAGGGCGAGGGGCACGCCTTTCGGTCCCGCCCCCGCCGCCTCCCCGATCTTCCGCGCCAGCTCCGCTCTCTCCTCGGGGTGGGCGAACTCGGCGAGGACCCGACCCGCGATGGGTGCCGAGGGCTGAAGGGCGAGGAGCCGGCGCAGGGCGGGGTTGGAGAAGACGACACGCCCCGAGGCCTCGACGAGGATCGCCTCCGGGGCCGCCGCCGCCAGGCGCTCGTACCGCTCTTCGCTCTCGCGCAGCGCTTCCGCCGCCCGGCGCCGCTCGGCGAGGTCGCGGAGCGCGAGCTGGAGACGCCCGTCCTCGAGCCGCCGCGCGCTGACCTCGTCCTCGACGGCGCCGTCATCGGGCCTCCGAATCCGGAAGGCCCGCGCAAGCCGCTGGCCCCGCTCGAGGCCGAGCAAGGCGGTCACGTTGTCGACCGCCTTGTCCGCCGCCACGAGGTCGGCGAGGGCCAGCCTCGCGAGGGCGGCGCGGTCCCGACCGAGCAGAGCACAGGCGCCGGGGTTGGCGTCGGCGATCCGGCCGTCGGAGGCCACGAGCAGCACTCCGTCGGCGGCCTGCTCAGCGAGCAGGCGGTACTGCTGGCTCCGGCGCCGCAGGGCGTCGGCGGCCGTCCGCAGCTCGGTCTCCAGGCGCGACTCCTCGGCCAAGGCCCTGCCCCCGGGCAAGAGACTAGCTCAGCTTGGCATCGGTAGGGGGGGGACGGGGGGGCGGCCGCGACGGAGCAGCAGGCGCAGGAGCAGGCTCTGGAAGGCAGGGTCCCCGTAGAGGCCATGGTGGTCGGCGGCGCCGAAGAAGACGTCCTTCACCTCCGGGATCCCGCAGCCCGACTCGCTCTCGGGCGCCGAAGGCAGGTGGGAGCCGAGGACGCTCGCGCGGGTGACGCGACCGTCGCCCGCCTGGAACATCAGCTCTTGCTCGCGGCGCGTCCGCGGCTCGAAGCGGGGGGGCTGTCCCGGCTTGCCTTCGCCCACGACGGCGCGGGCGAGGGTGGGAAGGCAATCACCGCCGATGGCGTAGATCGGCACCGGGCAGGGTGTCTCCGGCGCCCGAGCGAGCGCGGCGTGGAAGGAGCGCGCCCGCTCGAGCGCGTCGCGGAGGAAGGCTCGCTCCTCGGCCCCGCGGTCGTCCGGCGAGGGCGCGAAAGGGCCCCAGCCGAAGCGCTCCCAAGTCCCAATGTCGTGCAGGGCGAGCCGCAGGCGCCGGCCGCGAGGGCTCAGCAGCGAGTAGGTGCCGTCGGGGGGAAGGAGCTGGTAGATCGACGGCATGCGCGAGACCACGGAGGCGGCCAGCGTCGTGTACGAGAGCCCCACGCGCGTGCCCTCGAGGATCGCGTCGAGGGATTGGATGCTGCCGGCGCTCGGCGTCGCGACGAGGAGCGCGCTCGCCACCCGTCGGGCCCCGGCCCAGGTGACCTCCGCCCCCTCCGGCTCCGCCTCTCCAAAGCGGAGGTAGTACCGCACGACGAGACCCCCCATGCTGTGGCCCACGAGGTGGAATCGGGCGTCGGGGTCGCCCCGAGCCTCCGCCAGCGCGTCGAGCCGGTGGGCGAGGTCGCGCGCGGTCTCGACGAGGTCGAGCCGCCAGTCATAGGTGAAGACGGCGTAGCGCAGGCCGGAGCCGGCCATGCCCGGCTCGAAACCGGCTCCGTCCAGGAGGTCGAGGACGTCGGCATACTCGGTGAAGCCGAAGGCCCGTGGGAGCACGGTGTCGGTCCCCACGAGCAGGCCGGGCCGCAGGTCGTCGTGACCCTCGGCGGAGCGAGCCCGGCGTGACAGGCGCAGGTCGTGGTGGCCGAAGGCGTTCCCGAGGTTCAGCCAGGCCGTCGTGCCGTCCGGGCGGACGAGCTGGCTGCCGAGGATGCCGGGCACGAAGACGACCGGGGGCGCCTCGCTCCCCGCGCTCAGGGCGCGGACGAGAGTGCGATCCAGGCGGCGCCGTCGCGTGGCGGGGGCGAGGAGCGCGGCCGCCACACCGCCGGCGAGCAGACCGGCGAGAAGCGGCCATCCCCGGCCCGATCCCTCGCCCCGTGCCATCGCCCGTCACCCCCGCGTGCGTCCTTCTCGCATTTTACCGCCGGCCGTTTGCGTCGCCGAGCGCGGGCGGATAGCATGCTCGGCCGCCAGGAGGGTGTCGGGGTAACCGGTTGGAAAGGCGGTCAGGGATGAAGCGAGGAACGGCGATCGTGGTGCTCGTCGGGGCGGTGGCCCTGATCGGGGCCTGTCAGGGCAAGCAGGCGGCGCCGTCGCCCCCGGCCGCGGTGTCGCCGAAGACCGACGACGAGAAGGCGGTCTACGCGCTGGGCGCGATGCTGGGCACCCGCTTCGTGCAGCCGCTGCACCTTTCGCCGGCCGAGTTGGAGCTGCTGCGCAAGGGCCTCGCCGACACCGCGCAGGGAGGCAAACCGGAGTTCCCGATCGACGAGTGGGCGCCGAAGATCGATGCCCTCGCTCGCTCGCGCGTCGCGGCGGGCGCACCCGCGGAGAAGGAGAAGTCGCGGACCTTCCGCGAGGCGGCGGAGAGAGAGCCGGGGGCGGTCAAGACGAGCTCCGGCCTGATCTTCCGCACGCTGCAGCCGGGCTCGGGGAAGAGCCCGGGGGCGAGTGACGTCGTGCGGGTGCACTACCACGGCACGCTCACCGACGGGACCGTCTTCGACAGCTCCGTGCAGCGCGGGCAACCCGCCGAGTTCCCGCTCAACCAGGTCATCCCGTGCTGGACGGAGGGCGTGCAGCGGATGAAAGTCGGCGAGAAGGCGCGGCTGGTCTGCCCGTCCGAGGTCGCCTACGGCGACCGCGGAGCGCCGCCGAACATCCCCGGCGGCGCCACCCTCATCTTCGACGTGGAGCTGCTGAGCATCCGGGGTAAGTAGGCGTCGGGAGGGAGATCCCGGCCGTTGAAGATCCACGAGTACCAGGGCAAGGCGGTCCTCGCCCAGTACGGTGTCCCCGTCCCCCGGGGAAAGGTCGCCTACACCGTCGACGAGGCGGTGGAGGCGGCCAAGGGACTGGGGCTGCCGGTCGTGGTCAAGGCGCAGATCCACGCCGGCGGCCGCGGCAAGGCGGGCGGAGTCAAGGTGGCCCGCAGCATCGAAGAGTGCGAGGCGCTCGCCAAGAAGATGCTGGGCATGCGGCTCAAGACCCACCAGACCGGGCCCGAGGGCCGCATGGTGCGGCGTCTCCTCATCGAGCAGGGGTTGGACCTCGAGGGAGCGAGGGAGATGTACCTTGCGATCCTCGTCGATCGCGCCGCCGGCCGCCCCGTCTTCATGGCCTCCGCCTCGGGCGGTGTTGAGATTGAGGAGGTGGCGGCGCGGGACCCCAGGGCGATCCACCGGGAATACGTCGAGCCCGCGGTGGGCTTCCAGCCCTTCCAGGCCCGCAAGCTCGCCTTCGCCCTCGCCCTGCCCGGCGGCCTCGTCTCCAAGGCGGTCGCGCTCATGACCTCGCTCTACCGTGCCTTCGAGGGCGCCGACGCCTCGCTCGTCGAGATCAACCCCTTCCTGATGACGCGGGCGGGGGAGCTCATCGCCCTCGACGCCAAGGTGAACTTCGACGACAACGCGCTCTTTCGTCACGGGGAGCTCGTGGAGCTGCGCGACTTCGACGAGGAGGAGCCCCTCGAGGTGGAGGCCTCGAAGTACAGCCTGAACTACATCAAGCTCGAGGGCGGCAGCGTCGGATGCATGGTGAACGGGGCAGGTCTCGCCATGGCCACGATGGACATCATCAAGCTCGCGGGGGGCAGCCCCGCCAACTTCCTCGACGTGGGCGGAGGGGCGAGCGCGGACCAGATCAAGAACGCCTTCCGCATCCTGCTCGCCGACCCCGACGTCAGGGCGGTGCTGATCAACATCTTCGGTGGGATCCTGCGCTGCGACGTGCTGGCGGAGGGCGTGATCGCGGCGGTGCGCGCCCTCCAGGTGAAGGTGCCGGTGGTGGTGCGGATGAAGGGCAACAACGAGGAGAAGGGACGCTCGATGCTGCGCGAGTCCGGGCTCAACTTCGACACCGCCGATACCATGACCGAGGCGGCGGAGAAGGTCGTCCGGGCCGCGGTGGGGGCGGCCCGGTGAGCGTCCTCGTCGGGCGTGACACGCGCCTCCTCGTCCAGGGCATGGGCAAGCACGGCACCTTCCACGCGCTCGGCTGCCGCGATTACGGGACCAAGGTCGTGGGCGGTGTCACGCCCGGCAAGGGCGGCACCACCGTCGAGGGCTTCCCCCTCTTCGATTCCGTCGAGGAAGCCGTGCGCAAGACGGGGGCCAACACGACGGTCGTCTTCGTCCCGCCGGCGGGGGCGGCGGATGCGATCATGGAGGCCGCCGACTCCGGCATCGCCCTCGTGGTGTGCATCACGGAGGGGATCCCGACCCTCGACATGGTCAAGGTGGCGGCCTTCCTCGCCGGCAAGAGGACGCGCCTCATCGGCCCCAACTGCCCCGGCATCATCTCCCCCGGCGAGCAATGCAAGGTGGGGATCATGCCCGGCCACATCCACATGGGCGGCCCGGTGGGGGTGGTGAGCCGCTCGGGCACGCTCACCTACGAGGCGGTGGCGCAGCTCACCGCCCTGGGCATCGGACAGTCCACCTGCATCGGCATCGGCGGTGACCCGATTGTCGGAACCAACCACACGGACGCGCTCCGGCTCTTCAACGAAGACCCGGCGACGGAGGCGATCGTGATGATCGGTGAGATCGGCGGCAGCGCGGAGGAAGACGCTGCGGCCTACGTCAAGGCCCAAGTCCGGAAGCCGGTCGTCGGCTTCATCGCCGGCCAGACCGCGCCCCCGGGTCGTCGCATGGGCCATGCGGGCGCGATCATCGCCGGCGGCAAGGGCACGGCGGCGGAGAAGATGAGGGCCCTGGAGGCGGCGGGAATCCGGGTCGTCAAGTCCCCGGCCGACATCGGCGCCGCCGTGTCCGAGGTCCGGCAGAGGAAGTAGACGGCCCCCGCCGAGCCCCGAGGAGATCGCTTGAGCGAGCGCACGTTGTCGATCATCAAACCGGACGCCGTCAGGGCCGGCAACGCGGGGGCGATACTGGCGCGGATCGAGAAGGCCGGCTTCCGGATCGTGGCCCTGCGGATGCGGCGGCTGACCCGGGCGGAGGCGGAGGGCTTCTACCACGTCCATCGCGAGCGGCCCTTCTTCGCGAGCCTCTGCACCTTCATGTCCTCCGGGCCTTGCATCCCGATGGTGCTCGAGCGGCCGAACGCCATCGCCCACCTGCGCGAGATCATGGGTGCCACCGACCCCGCCCAGGCCGCCGGGGGTACGATCCGGAAGGATTTCGCCGCCTCGATCGAAGCCAATGCCATCCACGGCTCGGACGGACCCGAGACCGCGCGCTTCGAGATCGGCTACTTCTTTCCCGGCATCGAGCTCGTCCAGGAGTCATCCGAAGGAACCGGCGTCCAGGCGGGCGGTCCCCGGCGATCCGCCGCCACCGCCATGTCGCCACGCCGGCGGCTCCCTCGCCGCAAGGCTCGCCGGAGGGGCTCGGGATGACGTCGCGCGTGCCGGCCCCGTGAGCAACCTTCAGCACGTGTCGCGTCTGTTGATTCTGCGCCGCTGAAGCGAGTCCCCTTAGGAGCCAGCTCGAGCAGCGGCCCGACGGCGCGCGCGGCCTTCGGCACCGCTCCTTGCCAGGTATCCACCGCCGTGGAATGCTTGCCCAAACCCCGCTTGGGCGGGAGGATGGCGGAGGAGCGATGACGGTCAAGTCCGACAGGTGGATCCGGCGGATGGCCCGCGAGCATCGGATGATCGAGCCCTTCTCCGATCGCCAGGTCCGGGAGGGCGTCATCTCCTACGGGCTGTCGTCCTACGGCTACGACGTGAGGATCGCGGACGAGTTCAAGATCTTCACGAACATCAACCACACGATCGTCGACCCCAAGGACTTCGACCCCCGATCGTTCGTGGACTTGAAAGGTGAGCAGTGCATCATCCCGCCCAACTCCTTCGCCCTCGCCCGCACGGTGGAGTACTTCCGCATCCCGCGTGACGTGATCGTGTGCTGTCTTGGAAAGTCCACGTACGCGCGCTGCGGCATCATCGTGAACGTGACCCCCCTCGAGCCCGAGTGGGAGGGCGTCGTCACCCTCGAGGTCTCGAACACGACCCCCCTCCCGGCGCGGATCTACGCCGGGGAGGGCATCGCGCAGATGCTCTTCTTCCAGAGCGACGAGCCCTGCGAGGTCTCCTACGCGGACAAGAGAGGCAAGTACCAGGCGCAGAAGGGGCTCACGCTCCCCAAGCTCTGAGGGTTCGCTCGTGGTCCACGAAACCGTCGTCCTCGAGGGGCACCTGATCGACTCCGACATCCTGCGGCGCGTGTTCGACCGCGTCGTCGAGGGCGGGGGAGAGTTCGAGGTGGTGGAGTTCCGCGTCGGGCGCACGAACCAGGATCCCTCGTTCGCGCGGATCGCCGTCCGGGCTCGGGACCCCCAGGCCCTGGATGCGATCGTGGAGGGGCTGCGCTACGTGGGGGCGGTGTCGGAGGCCGGCTCCGGCGACTGCGTCTTCGCCCCCGCGGAGGCGGACGGCATCCTCCCCGACGAGTTCTACTCCACCGCCAACTTCGACACTTGGGTCCGCGTCGGAGGGCGGTGGCTCCCGGCGGAGGACCAGAAGATGGACTGCGCGCTCGTCCTGCGTGAGGGGACGCCACGCTGCATCAAGCAGGGTCGGGTGAGGAAGGGCGAGCCGGTGGCCCTGCGCGGGCCCGGCATCCGCGTCCGTCCGCCCGAGCGGAGCCGCGACTACTCGGTCTTCGGCTTCATGTCGAACGAGGTCTCGGCGGAGGTGAACAAGGCGATCGCCATCAGTGGCACCGCCCGCGAGATGCGGCGGGTGAGGGCGGCGGGCGAGAAGATCGTGGCCGTGGCCGGTCCCGCCGTCGTCCACTCCGGAGGCGACGTGCACCTCGCCCGACTCGTGCGCGAGGGCTGGGTGGACGTGCTCCTGACCGGCAACGCCTTCGCCGTTCACGACCTCGAGAAGTCCATCCTGAAGACGAGCCTCGGCGTCTGCCAGATGAGCGGCCGCGCGGTGGAGGGCGGCAGCCGCCACCACCTCTTCGCGATCAACGCCGTCAACCGTGCGGGGGGCATCCGGCCTGCGGTCGCCTCCGGCCTCGTGGCCGGCGGGGTGATGTACGAAGCGGTCAAGAAGGGCATCCCGTTCGTGCTCGCCGGCTCCATCCGCGACGACGGGCCCCTCAAGGACACGATCACCGACGTCGTCGAGGCCCAGGCCGCCTATCTGGCGGCGCTTCAGGGGGCGGGGGTCTGCCTCATGCTCGCCTCCGCGCTCCACTCGATCGCGGTCGGCAACCTCCTCCCCGCCCGCGTGCGCACGGTCTGCGTGGACATGATCGAGTCCGTCCCCGTGAAGCTCTCGAACCGTGGCACGATGCAGGCGATCGGGCTCGTCACCGACGTCGGCTACTTCCTCGAGCGCCTGGCGGCCGAGTTCTGAGTGATGGTCGGCCCTGGGGCCGCCCGCCTCAACGGATCGGGAGCGGGGCCGCCTGAACGCTGCGCCAGAGCTGGACCGCGCCGACGAGCAGATAGAGTCCGACGAACGGCACCGCGCACGCCGGTTCCCGTGCCCGCGCCATGACCCATGCGTAGGCGTGGAAGCCGAGCAGGACGAGGAGCGCGTAGGAAGGATAGAGAAAGCGCGTGTGGATGGGGTCGTTGTTGGCGAAGGTCCACACGGCGAGGGTCGTCGCGTAGAAGAACACGACGAGCTCGACGAGCAGCGCGCCGCCGGAGCGCGCAACCGCGACGCGGTCCAAGGCCGTTCGAGGGAGCGCCCCCTGCCCCAGTTGGAGGGCCAGCACCACCCCCGCCGCCAGGACGAGGACGAGGCCGGCCCACTCGACCCGCCCCTGCGGATGGGGCCGGGTGACGACGGCGAGCCCCGCGTGTTGACGCGGACAGAAGAAGTCGATCACCAGGGTCTTTGCGGTGAGCCGCGCGTGTGCGGCAAGGCTCGTGTCTTTGCTCCAGTGGGCTACCTCGGCCGGCAGGTCGCGTGGCGCCCACCGGTCGTCCCCGGTCAGGAAGCCGGTCGCGCCGCCGGCCAATCCCATCCAGAAGGCGATGGGGATGCCAGCGACCGTGAGCGCGATCGCCGCGTTCCGGAGGCGCCGGCGCCACGGCAGGGGGGGCAGCAGGGCGAGGTTGAGCGCCGCCGCCGGAAGCGGGAACACGAGCGCGAAGTACCGCGCGAGGGCGAGACCCGCCAGGGCGCCCGTCGAGAGAACGAGACATCTGCCCCCCGCCCGTTCCTGGTAGCCCTGCAGCGCGAGGACAAGGGTGAGAAGGAGCAAGACGAAGAGCGTCTCCGCCACCGGCTGATAGACGTTGGCGTGATTGAAGTGGGCGACGGCAAGGAGCAGGACCGGCCAGAGGGGGTCGATTCCGCGGAGCTGGCGGCGGGCGTAGACGGCGACGAGACCCAGGGTCAGGAGGAACAGCATCTCGTTCACGTGGCGCGGAGGGAGGCCCGCCCGGGAGGCACCCCAGAGCACGAGCGGATAGAGGGGCGGGCGGAGCCATCCGTGGCTCTCGAGCGCGGCATCGAGGGGTCGCCGTGCAAAGTTGAGGTTCTTGATGCCCTGGACGAGGAGGGGGCCGGACTGTCTCCCCTGGAGGACGTGGACGAGAGCGACCACGGCGGCCGCGGCCAGGAGGGCGCGCACCGTGCGGCCGGGGAGGAGGCGGCGCAGCGGGATGCTACTCCTCGGCCATGAACGGGTAGCGGTGGTCGAGCGGCGGGTTGAAGGTCTCCTTGATCGCCCGCGCGCTGACCCAGCGCACGAGGTTGAGCTTGGAGCCGGCCTTGTCGTTGGTGCCCGACCCGCGGGCCCCGCCGAAGGGCTGCTGGCCCACCACCGCCCCCGTGGGCTTGTCGTTGACGTAGAAGTTGCCGGCCGAGCCGCGGAGCGCCACCGAGGCCTGGCGGATCGCTGTCCGGTCGGTCGCGAAGACCGCCCCCGTCAGCGCGTAGGGCGAGGTCTGGTCGACGATCCGCAGCGTCTCCTCCCACTTCGCGTCGTCGTAGGCATACGCGCTGACCACGGGGCCGAAGATCTCCTCGCACATGAGCCGATAACCCGGGCTCTCGGCTTCGATGAGGGTGGGCTCGATGAAGAAGCCCCTCTCTCCCCGGGCGCCGCCCCCCGCCAGCACCTTCGCGTTCTGCTTCGCGTCCGCGATGTACTCGGAGATCTTCTCGAAGGCCTTGCTGTCGATGACGGCGCCCATGAAGTTCCGGAAGTCCTGCACGTCCCCCATCCTGATGTCGCGGATCATCGCCACCACGCGGTCGCGGACGTCGCTCCAGAGCGAGCGCGGCACGTAGATCCGGCTCGCCGCCGAGCACTTCTGCCCCTGGTACTCGTAGCCGCCGCGCACGACCGCCACCGCGAGGGCCTGGGGGTCGGCGGAGGCGTGGGCCACGATGAAGTCCTTGCCCCCGGTCTCACCCACGATGCGGGGGTAGGAGCGATAGCGCGACATGTTCTCCCCGATCGTCTTCCACATCGCGTTGAAGACCTCGGTGGAGCCGGTGAAGTGGACGCCGCCGAGGTCACGGTGGCCGAGCACGCTCTCCGTGACGGCGACCGCGTTTCCGGGGACGAAGTTGATCACCCCCGGCGGCAGCCCCGCCACCTCGAGCAGCCTCATGATGGAGTAGGCGCTCGGGATCGCCGCCGAGGCCGGCTTCCACACCACGGTGTTTCCCATGAGGGCGGGCGCGGTGGGCAGGTTCCCGCCGATCGAGGTGAAATTGAAGGGCGTGATCGCGTAGACGAAGCCCTCGAGCGGCCGGTAGTCGAGCTGGTTCCACGTGGCGCCGCTCGAGAGCGGCTGCTCGAAGTAGAGCTCCTGGGCGTAGTCAGGGTTGAAGCGCCAGAAGTCGATGAGCTCGCACGCGGAGTCGATCTCGGCCTGGAAGGCGGTCTTGGACTGGCCGAGCATCGTCGCCGCGTTGAGGGTGGCGCGCCAGGTCGTGGCGAGGAGCTCCGCCGCCTTCAGGAAGACGGCGAGGCGGTCCTCCCACGGCCAGGCGGCCCACTCGCGGCGCGCGCGCGCCGCGGCCTCGATCGCCTGGAGCACGTGCTCGCGCGAGGCCTTGTGCCAGTCGGCGAGGACGTGGCCGTGATCGTGCGGCATCACCGCCCGGGCGAGATCGCCGCTGCGGACCTCCTTGCCTCCGATGATCAGGGGGATCTCGACCCGCTCGCCGGCCATCGCCTTGAGACGGGCCTTGAGCTCCGCCTTCTCGGGAGAGCCGGGAGAATAGGCCTTGACCGGCTCGTTCAGGGGCGGGGGCACCCGCCGCATTCCACTGAAGCCGTGCTCGTTGCCCACGGGAGGGTCCTTTCGGAACGAGGAGAGGGGCCGTCCGCGCGACCCGCGGGGCACGATAGCCGATGCGCACGGAGGCGGTCAACGTCTCTCCGAGGGGCGCCTTATACTGCCCGCTCATGCTCCGCGCACGGCGGCTCGCCCCCTCCCTCGCCCTCGCCGCCGCGAGCGCCGCCCTGACCGTCCTCGCCTTCGAGGCCGCCTTCCGCCTCCTCCACGTCCCGGTCGGCACGGTCCAGATCAACCGCGCGACCGTACGCCGCAGCGCCAACCCCCGGCTCCTCTTCGAGCTGCGACCGGGGGCGGTGGCGCGGGCGGAGGTCGACTACCGGATCAACGCCGCCGGGCTCCGCGGGCCCGATGTCTCAGAGGAGAAGCCCGCCGGAGTACGCCGGATCGCGGTCCTGGGCGACTCGGTCGCCTTCGGCTACTGGGTCGCGGAGGAGGACGCCTTCCCCCGCCAGCTCGAGTCGATGCTCAACGAGGCCGGCGGCGGCCCCGTCGAGGTCTTGAACCTCGCCGTCCCTGGTTACAACCTCGACCAGGAGATCGAGACGCTACGCTCGAAGGCGCTGGCCCTCGCCCCCGATCTGGTGGTCGTGGCCTTCTGCCTCAACGACCTCGAGGGTGTTTTCTCCTATGAGCTGGGCCTCGTGCAGGATCGCACCGAGCGCAGGCGGAATCTCGTCGGCCGAGCGTGGGACGCCCTTCTCCCGCACTCGGTGCTCCTGTCCTGGATCGAGTACCGTCTGGCGGAGGCGGAGGCGCGACGGGCCTTCGTCCGCGCGCGCGACCCGCTCGGGGGACCCCTCTACGAACCGGCGGTGAGCGAGCAGCGCAAGGCCCTCGTCGCCCGCTTCACGGAGCTGCGAGCCCTGCTCGCTCCGCGGGGGATCCCAGGCCTGGTGGCGGTTTTCCCCGTCTTCGCCGGACGCTTCGAGCGCTACCGCTACCGCGATCTGCACCGCGCGGTCGTCGAGGCCGCCACAGAATCCGGTCTTCGGGCGGTCGATCTCCTCGACTGCTTCTCCGCCTACGACTTCCGGCCGGTTCGGGTGGACGTCGTCCACCCGAGCCCGATGGGCCATCGGATCGCCGCCCACGCCGTCCGAGACGCGCTGTGCGACAAGGACCTGAGCTGCGGCACGCCCGGCGGGCGGAGCTGCTCCTCCTACCGATCGGAGGAGTTCCCCCGGGTCCACGGGTACTGATCCCGGTGCCGTGGTCGTTCCGGCTCTTCGTGCCGAGGAACGCCCGGCGGCCCCTCCGACGCGGCCTCATCGTAAACCCAGGACGAGGGCGAGCGACACGCGCCGGTGGCCTTGTCGTGTCGTGGGCGCGGCTTCTGCCCCTCCTGTGAGAAAAAGAAGCAGCTGCTGTGGGCGGAGTGGCTGAGGCAGGAGCTCCTCGCGCCGGTGCGGCACCAGCCGGCTACTCGCCCGGCCTCCTTGAGATGCGGCGCCATCTCGCAAGAGCTGGTGCGAAAACTGCTCGCCCGGAAGCATCGGGCTTCTCGGCGCATGTGGGAGAGCCGATCGCACCCGAGCAGCGCCAGTTGCTCGAGACCGTGGCCGCCTATCTCGTCAAGAGCCCCCTGCTATGCGGACGTCAGCATAGGACGGGATTCCTGACCACGTAACACGCCACGTCTTACCGGGCATACGCGACGGGCGAGCGGGTCCGCGTGGCCGCGGTGACGGAATAGCGGCCGGCTGTCGAAGGGAACTCGCCCCCTACTGGTAGCGGCGCACCATCGCCTCCGGCTCCTTGGCTGGTGTCGCCGGGTCGTCGCAGGCGGTGTCGACGCGGCGGCACTGGTAGTAGTTCTGCGCCGCGCTCGCCATCTCGAGCGAGTAGTCGAGCGCGAACGTGGGGGCGACGCATGTCTTCCACACCGTGCCGCCCGGGATGTTTCGCCAGAGGGGGCCATTCGTCGCCGGGTCGTCGCACAGGGAGATGTTGCCGCGGGGGAAGGCGTTGGCGGGCGGGTACTGCGACGTCGCGTGGCACGACAGGCAGGCAGACTTGGGGTTGTCGACAGGGCCCGACAGCCGCCCGTGGCAGCCGAGGTGCTCGTAGCCGCCGACGTCTGGCGGCAGGTCGGCGATGCCGGCGAAGGTCGCGAACGGCGACGTCTCGCGGTCGTAGAACACGACCGACTGCTTCGGCTTCTGGTCCTTCATCGCGGCGGTGAGCCACGGGTCGTTGCCCCACATGAGGCCGAGCGGGACCATCTTGTCCCACGCCGACTGCCCCGGGGCGTTCTTGTCGTACACCAGGTTGCCGAAGACCCACACCGTCTCGGTCGCGCGCGGGTCCTTGATGGCGATGTCGATCTGGATGAGCCGGACGGTCGTGATGCCACGCGGACATCCCGCGGTCACGCACGGGCAGGCGCTCTGCACGTCGGTATACACGTCGGCCGGCCATTCGTACGCCCCCTCGACCTCGGGCACCTCGCTCGCAGTGGCGGTGGTGAAGAGGAGCTTGGTGACGAGCGCTCCGCTCGCGAAGTCCGCGGCCTTGAGGTCCGGCGGGGCGGCGCCGCCGTCACGCCACACCTGGCCCAGCGTGAACCCGGCGACGGGGCCGTACATGGCGACGGCCCAGGTGTAGCGCCAGTCCTTCTGCTTCGGGTCGAGTGCCCCCGGCGCGGAGGGCATCTCCATGGTGAGGCCGTGGACGAACTCGCGGCCGTGATCGCCGTACCACCGCCAGGGCATGTGGTACCAGGTCCTCACGGGGTTGGTGGCCACGTCCCAGTCGGAGGCCCCGCGGCCGACGTTGCCCTCGTAGATGTAGGCACGCGCGGCCATCAGGTACTCCTTGGCCTGGGTCTTGAAGTCGTACTTCATCCATGGCGTCGGCTGGTCCTTGGGAAGCTGCTTCGGGAACGCGAGGCTCGGCTTGAAGACCGGACCGTTCCAGCCGGGCGGAGGTTTGTACGCGGGGTTGTAGTCGTGCGGGGAGCAGTCCGCGACCGCAGTCGGAGTGAGCGACGGGCAGGCCGTCGGGAGCGCTGGCGCCGAAGGGCTGGCCTTGGCGGCGCTCGGGGCCGGCGCGCCGCCGCACGCGCTCAGAGCAAGGACGGCGGCGATGCAGCCGAGAACGGTCTCGCAGCGACTTCTGGGGGTATTCACACTGGCCTCCTCATCTGAATCCGACACGCCGCAACAGGTCCTGGAAACCTGGCTCTTCGCGCAGACTATCCCACAGGGGATTGGTTTTCAGGAACACCAGGTACGCATCGCGCTCGGCGAGCGCGCGGTCGAGCTGGGCGAGCGCGCGAGCATGCTCTCCGAGACCCACGTGAACCAGCGCGGCCGCGGAGGCCGGGCTGCTCCGTAGCCGCTGGATCCGGCCGAGCGTCCCGCGAGCGCCGGTCTGGTCTCCCGCCCGGCCCTGCATGTAGCCGAGCGTGCCGAGGAGGTAGGGCAGCGGCCCCCCGAGCTCGACGGCCCGCTCCAGGTCCGCGATGGCGAGGTCCAGCTTCCCCAGGCGTTCGTGCAGCAGGGCGCGGTGGTAGTACGGCACGGACACGCCGGGCCAGAAGCGGATCGCCGACTCGATCTCCCGGCGGGCGTCGTCGTAGCGACCGGCAAAGTACGCGGTCCACGCAGTGTTGATGCTGATCAACAGGGACAGCGGGTCGAGCCGGCGGGCGATCTCCATCTCGCCCCTGGCCTCGTCGTGGCGGCCCATGGTCGCAAGGAAGAGGGCGTACCAATGGTGGGCCTCGGCGCTGCTTCCGTTCAGGCCGAGCGCACGGCGGAACGCCTGTTCCGCGGCCGGCCAGTCCCAGTCGTAACGCCAGTGCACGATTCCGAGCGAGACCCATGCCTCGGCCGCCGTCGGGTCGAGCTCCAGCGCCCTGCTCGCCGCCGCCTTGGCGCGCGGGTAGGCCTCGGCCGCCGGGATGGGCTCGGGGCCGACCCAGGAGAGCGCGATGAAGCTGTCGGCCAGGCCAGAGTATGCGAGGGGGAAGTTCGGCTGGTGGCGCAGCGCCTCCTCGAAGTAGTCGACCGCCTCGCGCACCGAGCTCTCGGTCTGGGCCCGCCACAAGTGCCTGCCCCGCAGGTAGGCCTCCTCGGCTTCCGGCGGTACCGGCTTCGGCCCCGCCAGGCGCGACACCTCGACCGGCGTCAGCTGGCCGCGGACCTGCTCGGTGATGGCGCGCGCCACCTCGCCTTGCAGAGCGAACACGTGGTCAGTCTCGCCGTCGAAGGAAGCGCTCCACAGCGGGCGCTCCGGCGAGGCGGCGATGAGCTCGGTCGTGATGCGGACCAGCGGTCCCTGCCGCAGCACCGAGCCCTCGACCACGGCGTCGACTCCGAGCTTGCTCGCGATCTCCGGGATGGTGAGCCCCTTGAGCTGGGTGCTGCGGACCGAGGTCCGCGAGGTCACGCGCAGCGCGGGAATGTTCGAGAGCGTCGCGACCAGCGCGTCGTGTATGCCGTCGACGAGGTAGTCCTGAGCAGGATCGCCCGTCAGGTTGGCGAGCGGCAGGATCGCCAGGGCGGAGATGGCAGGCTGGGCGCTTCCCGAGAGAGCCGCCCGCCACCACCACAGAGCGAAGGCGAGGACCAAGGCGGCCGCGAGCGAGGCCACGAGCAGCGCCCGCCGCGGGAGGGAGGGCTCCCCCGGGCGCGACGGCGCGGACGCCGAGGCCGTTTCGGATTCGGGCAGGCGGCGCGGCAGTCCGGAGGCCACTTCGGCCGACGGCAGATCCTGGAGCGCCTTGACGAGATCCTGCGCGGTCTGGAATCGCCCCGACGCGTCCTTCTCGAGGCAGCGGTAGACGATGGCCGTGAGCGCGGGACCCGCGCCGCTGTGTGACAGGTCAGGCCGGTCTCTCAGGATGGCGCTCGCGCGTTCGAGCGTGCTCTCGCCGGCAAAGGCCGGCCGGGCCGTCAGGATCTCGAACAGAACGGCGCCGAACGCGAAGATGTCCGAGCGCGCGTCTGCCCCGCGGCCGAGCAACTGCTCGGGCGACATGTAGCCCATCGTCCCGAGGACCGCGCCGGGCAGGGTGCCACGAGTGGCCGTCGGCGAGCTGGATGTATCAACCGTCGCTTGCGGGATGGATGCCATCGACAAGCCAAAGTCGAGAATCTTGATCGTGTCACTGGTGAGAAAGAGATTCTCCGGCTTGAGATCGCGGTGGATCACGCCCTTGCTGTGCGTGGCGGCGAGCGCCGTCGCCACTTTCCGTGCGAGGTCGATCGCAGCACTCTCGGGCAGAGGACCTCGCTTCAGCCGCGCACGCAGCGTCTCGCCTTCGAGAAGTTCCATCACCAGATAACTCGTCGAACCCTCGTGGCCCACGTCGTGGATCACGACGATGTGGGGGTGCGACAGCGCGGCTACGGCTTGGGCCTCGCGCTCGAAGCGCTCGAGGGCGCCGGGCCGATCGGCGAGCGAGGGAGGCACCACCTTGATCGCCACCTCCCGCAACAGGCGGGTGTCGCGAGCACGATAGACCTCGCCCATCCCTCCGGCCCCGAGCGGCGCCAGGATCTCGTAGGGACCAAGGCGCGTTCCTGCCGACAAGGCCATGCAGCGGCTCCCCAGGTTGGTCGTGCTTCGGGGCCGACACTATACCGCCGCTCCGACTAGGCTGCACGGGCCTCTGAACGCGCACCAGACGGGCGGGGGGTCCGCGTGGCCGCGGTGACGGAATAGCTACTGCGGCGGCACCGGAAGCTCGAGCGGAGGGCCGTCGGGCACCAGCTCGCTTCCGCCGGTCCAGCCGAAGCGGCTCGGCCCGGGCTTGTAGTCGGTGCCGAGGCCGAAGAAGCGATTGACGCGGTCGATGCGCGCGGACCCCGCCCCCCGCGGCAGCGGCGCCTCGCTGCGTCGCGGCGGCCGCGTGTGGGCCCGCAGGCGCAAGGCCCGCACGTCGCTCACGGTGACCCCGGCCGGCAGCGCCACCCCCGCGCGGAAGCAGCCGCTGCGCGCGACGCGGAAGCCCGACCCTGCCGCGTCCGAGGCGTACCACGAAAGGCCGCCCTCCGGCGCCGGCAAACCTACGTCGAACGCGAGCCGCGCGTCCGTCACGCGGCCGCAGGCCTCGAGGAAGACGAAGCGGCGCGGGTCCGGGATCCGCTTCGAGCCCGGCACGGCTCCGTCCCGGACCAGCCCTTCGCGGCGCACCTCCGTCGCGGCTGTACCGCTCGAAGATGGATCCCTTCCTGGGGCGTAACTCAAAGCTGTCCACACCCCTGGAGTGGTTGGCCGGTCTGGCCGACCACATCCCCAACCCGGGACAGCACCGCACCCTCTTCTATGCCCACACGCGGCCCTGGAGTGTGTGGCGACGCCGCCGCCACCGCGCAAAGGACCCCACTTGATGGCCCGCGCGCCGCCGGGTAGACTCGGCGCCAAGCGATCAGCCGACTCGGACGAAGCGACGCCTACGCGGGTCGCGAGGAGGCGAGATGCGGGCGAGACACCTTTGTCTGACCCTTGCCGCGCTCCTGCTCGCCGGCGCGGCTTCTCTCGCGGAGGATCTCGAGGTCTCGGCCTGGAAGGCCAACGTAAGGGACGGACCGAGCCGGAGCGCCACCGTCCTCGTGACCCTCGACCGCGGCGAGAGACTCGAGGCCTTCGGGAAGACGGGGCGCTGGTACAAGGTGCGGGTGGCGGCCTCGGGACTCGAGGGCTACGTGCACTCCTCGATGGTCCGCCTGACGGGAGCGACTGCGGCCGCCCCGCCGGCGCTCGCCCGCGGCCTCCTGCAGGTCTCCTCTTGGAGAGCCAACGTGCGGTCCGGCGCCGGCCAGGCGAGCCCCATCGTCGAGACGCTCGAGCGGGGCGCACCGCTCGACGTGCTCGGGGCGACCGGGCGATGGTACAGGGTGAGAACCGCTTCGGGCGCGGAGGGATTCATCCACGCCTCGATGGTGCAGGTGTCCCCCGGACCCCCGTCCGCGCCCGCCCCGCCGCCTCCACCGCCCCCCGCGGTGGCAGAGGGCCCACTCCCCGAACCGG
>Ga0209002_10000500_pt1 | contig 31615 bp, 23 predicted proteins | sample Rifsed16ft2_FD_184010 | JGI IMG/M metagenome (GOLD analysis project Ga0209002, IMG submission 184010) | Soil microbial communities from Rifle, Colorado, USA - sediment 16ft 2 (version 2) | ecosystem: Environmental > Terrestrial > Deep subsurface > Rock core/Sediment | place: Rifle, Colorado...
AGCTGCCGGTGCGCTGGCGTACATACTCAGCCACATCGCCGATTAAGTCAGCAATCAAATTCAACAGCCGTTCAATGCGCTGCGGTGCGGTGTAGAAATCGGTAAATAGGTCAACGCCGTACAGGTGATAGGCCGCGTTGAGCAGTCCGTCGGTGTTGACGTCGCCTACCAGGTAACCCCACTCAGCCTCCAGGCTGTCCATTTGCGCGATCAATTCATTCATCGGCCAGGTATGGCGGAAATCTGGTTTTTCCAGGCGATCAATCTGATCGGGGGTCAGTTGCACCGGATGCGGCTGCGGTGCAGCATCCTTTGAGAACAGGATTTCCGCGCCAAGCAAAGCCGGGATGACAAACCCGCCAGCCACATACGGCGATCCGATCACCGGGCGCGGCTGCGGATTCGCTTCGCCCAGACCAAGGGCGCCGTAACGCTGGTACAGCATCCGGCGCATGATCACGTCATTGGCGATGCGCTGCTGCGGATCCAGATAAAATCCCTGATCAAAGCAGATACCGGCGGTTTTGTGCCACCAATTGGGGTTAAAAACCAGTTCAAGCGGAATCTGCGTGTGAGCAGGCATAGACACTCGTTTCCGGATCAGCTTTGCAGGTCGTAGGTCAACGCAGCTGATTCCCGATCCAGGTACAGATGAACGTGCGCGTTTCGGCGCAGGATACTGGCCGGGCAGTTGAGGTCCACCGGCCCTTTCAGCGAACGCTGAACTGCCTCCGCTTTACGCTGCTCGGGCACAATCGCCAGCACTTTGCGAGCTGCCAGCAGCGCCGGTATGGTCAACGTGATGGCGTGGGTGGGAACCGATTCAAGGTTGGGGAAATGCCCCTCACCCAGCTGCTGCCTGCGAGATTTTTCGTCCAACTGGATGGTCTTGACCCACAGCGGATCGTTAAAGTCCGCGAATGGCGGGTCATTGAACGCCAGATGTCCATTCTCGCCGATTCCCAGCGCGCACAGGTCAGCCGGGAAGGCTCGCAGCAGTTTTTCATATTCCTTCAGCTCCGGAGCGTTCGCAGGGTTTTCACCAGATTTCGTGTGCAGGCCAGGAACCGGGTAAAAAGCCCCGGCAGCGGGATGCAGGTGATCTAAAAAGTGGCGCTGCAGGAAAAGCGGGAAAGAGGCCGGGTGGCCTTCCGGCAGGTTGATATATTCATCCATGTGGAAAAAATTGACCTTGCTCCAATCGATGCTCGGCGTAGCGCGAAGCGTTTGCAGGAAAGTCAGCTGGGAATTGCCGGTGGCCAGAATCACATTGGCGTGCCCGCGTTCTGCCAGCACTTGCTTCAGATATTCAGCGGCATCTGCCGCGGCTGCCAGCCCGACTTCAGTGTTGTTGTTGTACACCGTAACCGGCATAGACTCTACTTTGGTGGAAAAAATGGGGGTGGTTGTCATGGTTTCTCCTTATTGAACCCATTGCCCGGCGATCATCACGCGCCAGGCGCTGAAATCGGGATTGAAAATAGCCAGATCGGCATCCTTGCCGGCTTCAATACTGCCCTTATGCGCATCCATTCCGAGCAGGCGGGCCGGATTCAAGCTGACCATGCGGATCGCCTCCCACAGGGGAATGCCAACAACATCGGTCAACACCGGGATCATTTGGTTGAGCAGCGTGGTGCTGCCGGCGAAAGCGCTGCGATCAAACATTTGCCCCACGCCGTCCGCCACTTCGTATTCCATCGATCCCATGCGGAAATGCGCGCCTTCCGGTAATCCAGCGCCGCTCAAAGCATCCGAAACCGCCATCAAACGGTCTGGTCCAATGGCTTTATAAGCCAATTTCATCAGCGTGGGCGGCAGGTGGCGGTTATCCGCGATCATTTCGACGGTCAAGCCCGAATTGACCAGCGCAGTTTCCAAAAGACCGGGTTTGCGCCATGGACCTTCTCTCACGGTGGTGGACATGGCGCTGAACAGGTGGGTCACATGCCTTAAGCCAGCCTGCATAGCCGCCAAAATATCCTGCTCCTTCGCCATGCTGTGACCGGCTGCCACAATCACACCGCGCTCGGTCAATTGGGTTGTTAATTCCGCCGCACCAGGCAGCTCCGGCGCCAAAACACAGATGCGCAGCACGTCAGCATTTTCCAGCAGCAACTCGGCGCTGCCATCCGACGGCAATCGTAAGCTGGCGCGGTCGAGCGCGCCGGCTTGCACTGGATTAATATACGGACTCTCCAAATGCACACCCAGCAGCGGGGTGCCGGAGTGGGGATCAGCCATCCACTGGCGCGCAAAGTTGAAAATTTCCTTCATCTCGGCCAATGGCGCGGCTCCCACGGTGGCAACCAGACCGGTTACGCCGCGCCGCAGGTTTTCTGCCAGAATTGTGCTGAACGCCTCTTCCGTCGGTTCATTGAAGGTATGCCCCAATGCGCCGTGAGTATGCACGTCGATCAGCCCGGGGGTAATCCAGCGGCCTGCCGCATCCACCTGAGTTATTCCTGTTGACAGCTGCTGCATTGGCACCAGGGATTCGATCTTTCCGTGGCTCATCACAACCGCCAGACCCTCGGCGATCCGGTCTGCCAGGATCACCCGTCCATTGATTAAAGCAAAAGGTTGTTTCAATTCAGTGTTCATGTCCACCATCGGGGGTTAGACAGGCTAAGAAATGCCTGTGATTTCAGGCATAGTCAGAGAGCAACCGGATGGTCACCCTCCTTTGGTCTCTTGAATGCCAGCCAGTTGCAATTCTTCGGCGCGGTGACAGCTGACAAAGTGATCCGGCGTGATTTCCCGCAGCTCCGGTGATTTCGTCTGGCAAATCTCGGTGGCATACTGGCAGCGCGGGTGGAAATAACAGCCTGTTGGCGGGTTAGCCGGGCTGGCAACCTCGCCAGGCAAATCCTGGATGATATTGCGACTGGACGGATCAGGTACCGGCACCGCCATCATCAACGCAGCGGTGTACGGGTGGCGCGGCGTCTGAAATAATTCGGCTGTACTCGCCATTTCGACAATTTTACCGACGTACATCACGCATACCCGGTCGCTGATGTGTTTGACCACACTCAGATCGTGCGCCACGAAAAGGTAAGTCAGGTTGAGCTTCTGCTGCAGGTCCAGCATCAAATTTAGCACCTGCGCCTGAACCGATACATCCAGCGCGGAAACCGGCTCATCAGCCACCACCAGGCGCGGGTTGAGCGCCAGTGCGCGCGCGATACCGATGCGCTGCCGCTGCCCGCCGCTGAAAGCATGGGGGTAACGCGCCATATATTCCGCGCGCAGCCCCACCAAGCGCAGCAGTTCAGTCACATGGTCTTCCCGCTCCGTCTTCGACTTCATGCCATTGACGAATAACGGCTCGCTGATGATCTCGAAAATGGTCATGCGCGGATTCAAAGAACCAAATGGGTCCTGGAAGATCATTTGCATTTGCGGACGGAAGCGGCGCAGCCCGGCGCGATCAAGCTTCGCCAGGTCTGTCACCTGGTCGGTATTCTCGCGAAACAGGATTTCACCGCTGGAGGGGTCAATGGCGCGCAGAATGCAGCGTGAAACCGTAGTTTTGCCGCAGCCGCTCTCGCCAACCAGCCCCAACGTTTCGCCTTCGCGCACATTGAAACTGACGTCGTCAACCGCGCGCACTTGATTGACCAGTTTGCGCAGCACCCCTTTGTAAATGGGAAAGTATTTCTTCAGATGCCGGACTTCCAGCAATGGTGGTTTAGCAGGCGTGCCTGCCTTCATCTCGAGGGTTTGAAATCCTTCGCTCATCGGTTATTCTCCATGACAGGGGCTGTCTTTCCTGCCTCGTCATACAGGAAACAGCTGACGAAATGGTCTTCGTCCACCTGGATCAAATGCGGCTGGTTGACTTCGCAAATCCCGCGCATGAAGTGCGTGCAGCGCGGGTGGAACGGACAGCCTTTCGGGCGGTTGAATGGGTGGGCAATGGAGCCGGCGATGGTCGGCAGTTTAACCCGCGATTGCATTTGTACGCTCGGGATAGAACGCAGCAGTGCCTGAGTATAGGGATGTTTGGCGTCTTTGAAGATTTTTTGCACCGACCCTTTTTCCATCACCATCCCGAGGTACATCACTACCACCTCATCGGCCATTTGAGCGATCACGCCCAGGTCGTGGGTGATGAAAATAATCGAGGTCTGGCGTTCCTCCTGCAATTTGCGCAGCAACTTGAGGATTTGCGCCTGAGTGGTGACGTCGATGGCGGTGGTAGGCTCGTCCGCGATCAACAGACGCGGATTGCAGCTCAAAGCCATGGCGATGATTGCCCGCTGGCGCAGGCCGCCGGAAAGCTCCCAGGAATAAGAGTCAATTCGCTGCTCAGGCATGGAAATGCCCACTGCGCGGAACACGTCAATGGCGATCTGACGGGCTTCTTTTTTGCTGACATCCTGATGCAGCAGGATGGTTTCCATGATCTGGTTGCCGACGGTGTGCACCGGACTGAAAGCTGCCATCGGTTCCTGCGGGATAAGCGCAATTTCTGCCCCCCGGATGCGCCGCATGGCACGGCTGTTGCGTCCCAACCGGGTCAGTTCAATCAACTCTTCCGGGCTGTGGGGATCTCCATGGTGTACCCGGCTGCGCAGGGTCACTTTGCCGTTGACAATTTTAGCGCCTGGTTCCAGGATTTGCAGGATGGCTTTCATGGTGACGCTTTTGCCGCATCCGCTTTCGCCAACAATGCCAACCACCTTGCCGGGCTGCACATTAAAGCTGACGCCGTCGACGGCGCGCACCGTGCCTTCATCCATGAAAAAATACGCCTTTAAGTCTTCAACCCGCAACAGCGGTTCATTCGCCAGGTTGCCAACAGCGGTTGTGATTGTTTGGGTTTGAGTAACCATTAATATTCCTTTCCCGCTAGTGGCTGTAGGGATCGGCAGCGTCGCGCAAGCCGTCGCCTACCAGGTTGAATGCCAACACTGCCACGATCACGATCAAGCCTGGAATGAGCAGCCAGGGTGCCAAAGCCAGGGTTTGAATATTCTGGGCTTCTTGCAGCATCACGCCCCAACTAATGGCTGGCGGGCGCATGCCCAATCCAAGGAAGCTGAGCGAGGTCTCGGTGACAATCATGACCGGGATCGCCAGCGTGCTGGTGGCGATGATGTGACTGGTGAAGGTCGGTATCATGTGCTTGAGAATGATGCGGGCCTGGCTGGCGCCCGACAGTTCGGCTGCCAGCACAAAATCCTCTTCGCGCAGCGACAGGAAACGACCGCGCACCTCGCGCCCAAGCGTGGTCCAGCCGCGCAGCGCCAGAATGATAGTGATGGCAAAGAATACTTTTTCTGGCGACCAGGTGCGCGGCAGTGCCGCGGTCAATGCCAGCCAGATAGGAATAGTCGGCAGCGATTGCAGTAGTTCGATCAATCGCTGGATGATGTTATCAATCCAGCCGCCAAAATAACCGGAAATGCCGCCAAGCAGCAAGCCCAGCACCACGCTGACAATTACCGAAATCATGCCAATCGTCATGGAGATCTGGGTGGCAAAAGACAGGCGTGACCATTGGTCTCGTCCCAGGCGGTCGGTGCCAAGCAGATACACCTGACCTTCCTTTTCCGGATCAACGCTGCTGACCAGATGAAACTTACTTTCGAACAAGCCAAGTACGGAATAAGAAAACCCTTTGCCAAAGAATTTGACGTAGGTTTTTTGGGTTTCATCCGTGGTCCACAGCATTTTGAGCGTGACCGGATCGCGTTTACCTTCCACGCCAGGTACCCAGGGTTTGATTTTGCCCTCGTCCAGCCAGTGGATGCGCTGCACGGGAATAAAAGCCAGCCGGGCGTTGGTAGCTTCCGGATCCATGGTGGCAAAAAAGTCTGGAACCAGTACGACCAGCAGCAGAACCAGTAAAACCACGGTGCTAAATACCGCCAGAACGTTTTTGCGGAAGCGCCACCACACCAGCGTCCAGTTGGAGGCAATCGAAATGCGTTCCTCTTCCTGGGTGGTGATCAGCGGCTCGTCAGGGATCGGAACGGGTGAGGCCGGGGAAGCAATTTCGGACTCGATTGTTTTCACTGGCTGGAGGCCTTCTGAAGGCAAGGAATTGGGTTCTATGATGGTCATGGTTAGACCTTCTCCATCCGGATGCGCGGATCCAGCCATGCCAGGAGGATGTCAGAAATCAGCGTACCTATGATAGCCAGGAAGCAGTAAATCATTAAGATAGCTCCAGCCAGGTACATATCCTGGTTAATCAAGGATCGCAGCAGTAACGGCCCAATATTTTGCAGGTTCATCACCGTTGCCACGATCAAGCTGCCGGAAAAGAGTTCCGGTAGGTACCATCCGATGGTGCTGACCAGTGGGTTAATCGACAGGCGAACAGGGTATTTCATCACCAGCTGCCATTCGGAAAGGCCGCGGGCGCGCCCCGAGACCATGTAGGGCTTGTTGAGTTCATCTAAAAGGTTGGCGCGCATGACACGCGTCAGACGGGCAGTGCCGGCCAATCCGATGACGATCATCGGCAGCCAGATGTGTTTAAGCAAGTCAACTACTTTTAAAAAGCTCCAGGGCGCCTGTTCGAATTCGCGCGAGAACAGGCCGGTGATACTCACATCAAATTGCGAGTACGCCCACCACATTAAAATCAATGCCAGCATAAAGTTGGGGATGGCAACGCCGGTGTAATTGACCACCGTCACCAGGTAGTCCAGGATGGTATTGCGGTGCGTGGCTGAGTAGATGCCAATCGGTATGGCCATTACCCAGGTAAAAACAAAGGCAAATAGTGCCAGTACAATGGTTAAACCAATGCGGTCACTGATTAATTTTGCATTTGGAAGCTGATATTCCAACGAGAGGCCCAGGTCGCCGCGCAATAGATTTTCCATCCAGCGCAGATATTGAATATGCACTGGCTGATCCAGACCAAATTGGTGTTCAAGCGCAACAATTTCTGCCTGATCCAGCGACGAACCGGAAGACGATAAGGTGGCGATATAACTGGTTAAAAAATCTCCGGGAGGAGCCTGGACCAGGGCGAAGACCATTACCGAGAAAATAATCAACAGGACTGGTATCAAAATTATTCGTTGCAGGATATAGCGCAACATATTTGCTTATCCTTTCTTCCATCCCTGGCCGCGAAATCTTACGGACGCTGATTACTTCTGCGGGCGGCTCCGCGCCGCCCGCAGAAGTTCGTTACAGTAGAAAACTTTCAGTTGGACCTATGGTTGATAGTAGAACTGTTCTGGATTGGCGTTGCCGGGTGTGCGCAGCGGCCAGTCGTTACCCAGGGTGGTGGGGACGTTCATCATTTTGTTGTTCATGACAACCACACCCTGCACCAGCGGGGTCAGGCCAACTGTTCCCAGTTCATAAGCCTGGTCCACCCACAGGGTGAAGAGTTCCTGTGCCAGAGCAATTTGCTGCTCGGTGCCGACGGTCTTGCCTTCGTCAATGATTTCGACGATGCGGGCCATCTCAGCAGTCGGTTCAACACCTTCGGCGCCGTTGGTCTGGAGCCATTGGCGCATCAAAGGCGCAATAGCCAAACCAGGCTGGCTGCGCGGATCAAACTTAGGCGCGCCGGTGAAGGGGAAGCCGGTGGTATCTTCGTTCCACAGCTCGGTGACGATTTCATTGGCATCGCGCATTTCGAAGTGCACAGCACGTTCGCGAACCTGAACAATCGTCCGAACGCCAACTTCCTGCCAGTCGGCAGCCACCATCTGGGCCACATCCGGCCAGTTGGCGAAGTTGGGGACAACCGAGATTTCGATACTGAATTGTTTGCCGTCTTTGTTGGTGCGGAAGCCGTCTTTATCGCGGCCGGTCAGACCGATGGCATCCAGCATCTGGTTAGCCAGATCCTGGTTGTACTCGGTGTACTTGAAGGCTACATCGTCACCCGGGTAGTAGGGGTGCCAGGGAGCAGGAACCGGTTGGCGGGCTTCGCCCAGTCCAAGGAACACAGCTTCTTTAATTTCTTCGCGGTCCATGGCATAAGACAACGCCACGCGGAAGTCCTTGGTTTGCAGCAGTTCTGCAACCACGGGATCCTTGTCATACGTCTGGTTAAAGGTGATGGCTGCATCCGAGCCGCCAAAGGTCGCCCAGGTGATGACTTTGTATTTACCGGCGGCTTCATTTTCCTTGAAGACCGGATAGTTACCCATGATGATGTGACGTTCCTGCAGGTCCAGGTCGCCAGCGATGGCGGCCAGGTTCAAAGCCTGACTGTCCTGGAAGAACTTGAACTCAACAGCGTCAATATAGGGTAGCTGGTTGCCATTTGAGTCAACACCAACGAAGTAGGGATTGCGCTCCAGGCGCAGAACTTCATCCGAAACACGGGTCACGGGTTTCCAGGCAGCCATTACCGGGCGGTCAGGATTCTCGGCTGGATTCTTGCGAGTAGCGAACAGTTCGGGCCAGGTCTTGAAGCTGTTATCGGTGACCATTTTAGCCAGTTCATCCGCATTGGCGTATTTGGCATGGAACCGTTCCAGATAATGGCGGGGCAGGAACACAGCGTAGGATTTATCTCCGCCATCCTGATTGGCCAATTCCATCATCAAGGTGGTGTTGGGGTTGGTATAAGTCCAGGTTACGGTGTACTCATCCACAGCAGCGACCACAGCGGTAGTGCCGTCTGAGTTCTGCATCCACTTGGCCACTTTGGGCGTCAGGTCGGTATTCAACAGCACATCTTCGTACCAGAACATGATGTCATCCGAGGTGAAGGGTTCGCCATCGGACCATTTTGCGCCTTTGCGCATGTGAATCGTCCAGGTGGTGAAGTCTTCCGAGGATTCCCAGGATTCGATCAAACGCGGTTCGATTTTGCTGCCATCTGGTGAAAAGCGCACCAGGGCATCATAAACCACGCGAGTGTAGTTGTTGTAATCCGATGGGCCAAGGAAACCGCGGTGCCAGGTTCCGCCGTAGACGCCTATGCTTTCGGTTACGGGCACAAGTAGCGGGATCTCGGGCAGACGTTCTTCCACGGGAGGAAGCTCGCCCTTGGCAACCAGATCAGCCAGAATGGGGGCTTCTTGATAAGCAGGGCCAGTTACTTCCGGAGCGGTAGTGGCTTCGGGAGCAGCGGTCGCTTCGACAACCGCAGTGGGTTCAGCTGGCGCGGTGGTAGGGGTTGCGGCAGCCTGGCATCCGGCGAGCAGTACGGCCAAAATGATGAGGACGCTCAGCAGAGGCTGAACACGCAATAATTTTGTTGATGACATGATTCTCCTTCTCCAGGACGGTCTTGCACGTTTTTCGCAGCAAGCCGTCAATTCACGAACTTGGATGGACAATGGGTACTACTGGGTACGTTTTCTGGATTGAATTTGCTCCCCTTTCCTCCTTTCCTTAATTAAACCTATGGTGCACTTTGACGGATAATCAACTCGGGGTGCAGGCTAATCGGATCGCACCCAACGGGACAATTTTTCATGCGTTCCAGCAGCGCCTCAACCGCCCGCGTGCCCAACTCATGGCGCGAAACACGACAGGTGGTCAACGCCGGGGAGACCAGCGCTGCCAACGGGATATCATCATGACCGACGATTGCAATATCCTGGGGGACGCCGCGGTCGAGTTCGGTGCAGGCTTGCAAGGCACCCACTGCGACAAGATCATTGTAGCAAAATACGGCGGTCAATTCATTAGAGCGCTTCAGCAGCTGGATGGCTCCCTGATGTCCGCCATCGACAGTGGGCTGACAATGGAAGATCCAATCTGGGTTAAGGGGCAAGCCGGCCTTTTTCATGGTTGACTGATAGCCTTTTTTCCGTCCCTGCCCGCTGAATGAGGATGCCGGACCAGCCAGATATCCAATTTTGCTGTGACCGCTTTGAATCAGATGCCGGGTAGCGATTTCGCCGCTAATTTCGTCATCCAGATAAACGCTCTGATAATCTTCCCCGCCCTTTCCATTCAGACGACGGTTAATCAGCACCGCTGCCGGCAAACGGCTCAAAAGATCGATCAGGGTCGGCGAATCGATGCGCGAGCTGCACAAAATTAATCCATCTACCCGTTTTTCTTCCAGCGACTGGATAATAGCCAACTCCCGCACCGGGTCTTCGCCGGTGTTGCACAGGAAAACCTGGTAACCCTGCGCGTATGCCAACGTCTCGATACCGCGGGTGATGTCGGCAAAGAATGGATTCGAAACATCCGGGATGACCAGACCGATGGTGCGCGTCTGTTTCGTTGCCAGGCTGCGCGCAATGGCACTCGGATGGTAATCCAGTTCTTTGATGATCTGCAGGATGCGTTTCCGCGTCTCCGAGTTGACGTCTCCTTTTTGGTTAATGACTCTTGAAACCGTCATTAACGAAACGCCAGCTGTCCGGGCGACATCGGACATGGACACTCTATTCGACATGTGTTAACCCGAGGGAAATTGTTAGCGGTATCGTTAGCGCTAACATAATTATAACAAGCTCTGTGGGAAGATTCAATACTTTTTAATTAAGATTTTTGTCACGTAATCAGGATGAATTCTCAATATTGCACAAGATCTTTATTGTCAGCCCGCAGCTTCTTACGCTCACCCAAACTGATGGTCCAGCCAGGCCAGGCACAGGTCCAGCCATTTGGCTGCATCGGCATCCACGTGATGCGCCTGCCCTGCCGAGGTCACATGGGTAGCCAGGGCCAAACCGTGGGCTCCATTTTGATAGACATGAATCTCAAACGGCACCCTGGCATGGTTCAGGGCAGCCGCAAATTCCAGTGAGTTTTCCACCGGCACCCGTTCATCGGCAGCAGTGGCCCAGATGAAGGTCGGCGGGGTCTGGCTGGTGACCTCTCGCTCGAGCGACGGAATCGGTTTCGATAGACTGGCTGACATGCTGTCCAAAATGCACGGGTAAGCCAAAATCAGAGCATTTGGCCGGACCCGTCCCATGGTTCCCAGCGCTGCCGCCAGATGACCGCCTGCCGAGAACCCGCAGGCAGCGATTTTGCCAGGGTCCACCTGCCACTCCTCAGCCCGGGCTCGAATTAATTCCAGCGCGTTCTCCGCGTCCATTAATGGCCGGGGAAAAGCCGCGAACTCGCCCACCGAATAGCGCAATACGAAGGCCTGGTAGCCCGCAGCCATGAACGCCAGAGCAATGGGCTCACCTTCACGATCGGAACAGTACAGATAGCTTCCGCCCGGGCAAATGAGAACCGCCCGGCGGGCTGCCATATTTGGCAAAGCTTCCGATGGCTGGTGCAGGTAAGTCATCAGCGTGACGTTGGGATCAGCGGTGAGTTGGATGGTTTCGGTTTTCATTGGATTCTGCTCGATGGGTGGTTCTGGTAGTTTTTACTCGCGCAGCTCTTTGTAGGCGTTGATCAGGCCGATGGTGGATGCATCATGGCCAGACACAGGTTCTTTTCCGGCCAATTCCGGCAGGATTTTTTTGGCCAGCTGCTTGCCGAGCTCTACCCCCATCTGGTCAAAGGAGTTGATCTCCCAGATCACGCCCTGGGTGAAGATTTTATGCTCGTACAATGCGATTAACGCGCCCAAAACTCGCGGCGTCAATTTGGGATAGAAGAACGAGTTGGTCGGGCGGTTGCCGCTGAATGTCTTTGCCGCTGCTAATTCATCCAGCGCGTCGCCGGAATACCCGGCGGCTTCCAATTCTGATCGAGCTTCATCGACGGTTTTGCCCTTCATCAACGCTTCGGTTTGTGCCAGAAAGTTGGATATCAGAATTGGGTGGTGCTCGCCCAGCGGGTTGTAACTGTTGGCAGCCGCCAAAAAGTCGCATGGGATCAGCTGGGTGCCCTGATGGATCAGCTGATAAAAGGCGTGCTGCCCGTTGGTCCCTGGCTGGCCCCAGATCACCGGCCCGGTAGCGTAATCCAGCCATTTCCCGTCACGCGAGACACTTTTTCCATTGCTTTCCATGTCGCCTTGTTGAAAATAGGCCGGAAAGTGCATCAGATATTGGTCATACGGCAGAATGGCATGCGAGTGAGCCCCGTAAAAATTGTTGTACCAAATGCCTAACAGCGCCATCACGACGGGAATATTTTGCTCGAAAGGCGTGCTTCGGAAGTGCAGGTCTACGCTGTGGGCGCCTTCCAGTAGTTCCTCGAAGCGTTCCATTCCAACATATAGCGCAATCGACAACCCGATCGCTGACCACAGCGAGTAACGCCCGCCGACCCAATCCCAAAATTCGAACATGTTGCGGGTATCAATGCCAAACTGGCTGACAGCCTGCGCATTGGTGGACATGGCAACAAAGTGTTTTGCCACCGCGGTCTCGTCGCCAGCCGTTTCCAGGAACCAGTTGCGGGCTGAATGCGCATTGACCATGGTCTCCTGGGTGGTGAACGTCTTGGAAGCCACCAGAAACAGAACGGTCTCCGGGTTGACCAGCTTTAGGATCTCCACCAGGTCGCTGCTGTCCACGTTCGACACGAAATGCACTCGCAGCTCCGGGCGGGCATATGGTTTCAAGGCTTCGCACACCATTTTTGGACCCAGGTCCGAGCCTCCAATGCCGATGTTGACAATATCACTTATGGGCTTGCCGGTGTAGCCGCGCCATTCGCCGGACCGGACCGACTGGGTGAAGGCGCGCATTTTTTCCAGCACCCGGTTAACCTCCGGCATCACGTCCTGTCCGTCGACATACACCGGTGTGTTCGAGCGGTTACGCAGCGCTGTGTGCAGCACCGCCCGCCCTTCGGTGGCGTTGATCTTGTCGCCGTTAAACATAGCTTCGATGCGCTGCCCCAGGTCAGATTGGCGCGCCAGGTCCATGAGCAGCCCCATCGTCCGCTCGGTAATCCGGTTCTTTGAATAATCGAAGAGAATTTCGCCTATGCGCAACGAAAACCGGTCAAAGCGTCCGGAGTCCGCCGCAAACAGGTCGCGCATATGCAATGCGGCGGTCTCTCGCTGGTGACTTTGCAGCGCCTGCCAGGCTGCCGATTCGGTCAGTTTTGTCATAATCGTTCTCCTCGAATGCAATGAGGTTTTATTTTAGGCGACACTCAGGACGCCATCCACAATTTCCTGAGCTTCAGTCTGGATGCGGTTTAAATGCTCGGCACTGATAAAGCTCTCGGCGTAGATTTTATACACGTTTTCGGTTCCGGAAGGCCGCGCCGCAAACCAGCCATTTTCAGTCGTCACTTTCAACCCGCCGATGACTGCCTGATTAAATGGCGCCCGCGTCAACCTGGCGATGATCGGCTCGCCGGCCAACTGGTCAGCTTTGACCTGTTCCGGGGAAAGGTTGGCCAGCACAGTTTTTCCGGCTGGCGTGACCGGCGCGTCTTTGCGTGCGTAATAACTTGTGCCGTGCTGCTTTTCCAGCGCCTGATAATGAAGCCCCGGATCGCGCCCGGTCACTGCCAGAATTTCGGCTGCCAGCAAGTCCATAATAAAGCCGTCTTTATCGGTCGTCCAAACGGTGCCATCCTGCCGCAAGAAGGATGCGCCGGCGCTCTCCTCGCCGCCGAAGCCGAGTGAGCCGTCCAACAGGCCGTCCACGAACCACTTAAACCCCACCGGCACCTCGCACAACTTCCGGTCAATTTGAGCTGCCACCCGGTCGATCATCGAGCTGGAAACCAGCGTTTTTCCGATGGCGACATTCTTGCTCCAGGCCGGCCGATTCTGGAACAGGTACCATATGGCGGTTGCCAGAAAGTGGTTAGGGTTCATCAGGCCAACGCTGGGGGTAACAATGCCGTGGCGGTCGTAGTCGGTGTCGTTGCCAAAGGCAATGTCATACTGATCTTTGAGCTTGACCAGGCTGGCCATGGCATACGGCGACGAGCAGTCCATACGGATTTTGCCATCGTGGTCCAGCGTCATGAAAGAGAAGGTCGGGTCGATGCGCGGATTGACCACTTGCAAATTGAGGTTGTACAGCTCGGCAATAGTGTCCCAGTAGCCGACACCTGCCCCGCCCATCGGGTCGACGCCAATTTTTAGCCCGGCCGCGGCAATGGCGGCCAGGTTGATAACGTTTTTCAAGTCGGCTGCATACGGCGCGACATAATCGATTTGATGGGTGGTGGCAGCCCGGTAAGCCTTCTCATAGGAAACGCGCCGCACTTCTTTTAAACCACCCGCCAGGATGGCATTAGCGCGGTCTTGAATCCATTTCGTCACCTGGGTATCAGCCGGTCCGCCATTGGGCGGGTTGTATTTGAAGCCGCCGTCGCCCGGTGGATTATGCGACGGTGTGATCACCACCCCGTCTGCCAGCCCGACGGTGCGCCCGCGGTTGTACGCCAATATCGCATGCGAAATGACCGGCGTGGGCGTGTACCCGGGTCCGTTCTGGATAAACACCTCCACTTCATGCGCCGCAAAAACCTCGAGCGCGGTGGTATGTGCTGGTTCAGACAGGGCGTGGGTATCCATCCCCAGGTACAACGGCCCACTGGTGCCCTGTGATTTGCGAAACTCGCAAATCGCCTGACTGATCGCCAGAATATGGGCTTCATTAAAACTCTGGGAGAGCGATGATCCACGGTGTCCGCTGGTGCCAAACGCCACCTGATGCAGCGGATTAGCCGGGTCCGGCTGGAGGGTGTAATAAGCCGAAATCAGCCTGGGGACGTTAATCAAACTGTCGTACGGCGCAACCTGCCCTGCCAAAGGATGAACGGCCAATTTTTCCTCCTGCCCGTGGGAATATGAATGGTTGGCGACTGCTCAGCGTTGAATACGCGCGGATCCGCCCTTGGCGAAGGCGCGTACCTGTTCGAGCGTTGCCATGGTGGTATCGCCCGGGAAGGTCGTGATCAGCGCCCCGTGCGCCCAGCCCAGGTTGACGGCTTCCTGCGGCGTCTCGCCAGCCAACAGCCCGTAGAACAATCCAGCTGCAAAGCCGTCGCCGCCGCCGACCCGGTCAAACACTTCCAATTCGGCAGTCGGTGCAACATAGGTCTGCCCATCAATCCAGGCGACCGCTCCCCAACTGTGACGGCTGGTTGAATGGACTTCGCGTAAGGTGGTCGCCACGACTTTGATCTGCGGAAATTTCTGCAGCACTTCATCGATCATGCCAAAGAAAACGCTCGGATCCAATTTGGATTTAGCTGCGATTTTTGGTCCGGCGATTCCCAGTCCCAGTTGCAGGTCCTCTTCATTGCCAACCAGCACGTCCACATTTTCCACAATGCGCGAAATCACCACCTGGGCGCGTTCCTGCCCGCCCCAGATATTCCACAATTTGGCGCGGTAATTCAAGTCGAAGGAGGTCACGGCGCCAGCCGCTTTGGCGGCTTTCATGCCCTCGATGATCACCTCGCCGGTAGTCTCGGAAAGGCTGGCGAAAATTCCGCCGCTGTGCAGCCAGCGCACGCCATCACTTAATATCGCTTCCCAGTCAAAATCACCCGGCTTGAGCTGGGCGGCGGCTTCGTTGGCGCGATTATAGAAAACCACCGGAGCGCGCATGCCGTAGCCGCGGTCGGAATAGATGGTCGCCATGTTGGGTCCATTGACGCCGTTGTGCTTGAAGGTCTTATAAAAAGGTTTGATGCCCATGGCGCGTACCCGTTCAGCAATCAGGTCGCCAATGGGATAATCCACCATAGCCGCCACCATGCCGGTGTGCAGGCGGAAGCAGTTCGCCAGGTCAGCTGCCACGTTATATTCGCCGCCGCTGGGGTGTACCTGCCACTCAGTCGCCTTGCTGAACGGGACAATGCCCGAATCGACCCGGTGATTGAGCGCCCCGAGCGACACCAGATCCAATGAGCCTTTTTGCGGGATTACGAAACCTTTTGCCATGATTTCATTCCTTTTGTGAGATATTTCGAATTTGATTATTCCACATTTTCACGGCTGCAGCAGCCGCGAAACGCCATAACTTCCTTAAGCCGAGTCGCGGATAAACAACTCGGGTTCGATCTGATAGGCAGCCGGCAATCCTTCGCCATTGATGATGTCCAGCAGCGCACGCAGCGCCAGCCGGCCAATGTGGGTCAACGCCACGTGCATGGTCGTGAGTTGCGGACGGATGATGGTTGCCAGAGGAATATCATCCACCCCGATAATGGCTACATCTTCCGGCACCCTTTTGCCCATTTCCTGGCACACCTGCATCGCGCCGACTGCTACAAGGTCATTGAAAGCGAAAATCGCGTCAACCTCCGGCAGGCGTTTGAGTAAGGCTGCGGCTGCAGCGCGCCCGCCTTCTGTGGTCGGTTGGGCGTTTTCCAGCAGCTGTGCATTAAATGGAATATCAGCGGAAATTAACCCGGCTTTATAACCTTCCAGACGGCGTTGGTTCGAGAAAGAATTCTCCGGCCCGCCCAGATAGGCGATTTTCTTCCGCCCAAGGTCTTTAAAATGCTGCAGCACACGCTGGGCGCTGCGATGGTCGTTGACATTGATCGTGATCAGGTTGGATTGCGACGTCTTGAGTTCGCGGTTCACCAGGACAATGGCAGGAAAACGCTGGATTTGGTATTCCAGAGCTTCTTCCGTCAGGCGCGAACTGCAAATAATGACCCCATCGATGCCCTTCTGCCACAGGGTATCCAGCACCGCGGCTTCGCGCACATCATCCTCATTGGTATTGACCAGAAAAATGTTGTATTGATTTTCGAAAGCAGCATCTTCCACCCCTCGAGCAATCTGGGCGAAGAACGGATTGGTGATATCCGGCACCACCAGCCCGATGGTGGTCGTCTGCTGGGTCGCCAGTCCGCGGGCGAAAGTATTGGGGCGGTACCCCATCTCCTCCGCCAGGTCGAGAATGTGCTGACGCAGCTCATCGCTCAACCCGGGTTTGTTATTAATCGCCCGCGACACGGTCATCATAGAGACCCTGGCAGCTTTGGCAATGTCGGCTAGCGTCGTTCGTTTAATCATTAAGAAATCCAGTAATTAGTTGGGAGGAATATTGTTGCGCGTGTAAAAAGTGGTATAATATTTCTACGTTAGCGCTAACTCAATTCCTATTTTAGCAAACAATACCCCCAATTGTCAACCAACTCTTTGCAATCCAGAAACCGATCCAGGCGGGGCATCGCCAATCTCAATGAGAGGGAACCATGAATGCAGATATCATCAAGGCCTATGATTTCAGCGGACAGACAATAGTCATCACCGGCGGCGCCGGCATTTTAGGCGGGGAAATGGCCCGGGCATTGGTCGAATGCGGCGCCAATGTTGCCATTCTGGATTTCAACCTGCCGGCTGCCCAGAAGATAGTGGAAACACTTTCGTCCATTCAAGGCGGCGGGAAGGCGATCGCCGTGCAGGGCAATGTGCTGGATAAAGGCTCCATTCAGGCGGCTGTGGATTTTGTACTGGCTGAATTTGGCCAAATTGACGGTCTGATCAATGCTGCTGGCGGCAACAAACCGGATGCCACCACCTCCGCTGACAAATCCTTCTTCGACCTGGATGAAAGCGCCATCCGCTGGGTTTTTGACCTGAATCTACTCGGTACCATTGTCCCATCGCAGATCATTGGCAAGCACATGGTTGACCGCGGTCAAGGCGTCATCCTCAACGTCTCCTCCATGAACGCTTTCCGCCCGTTGACTCGCATCCCGGCCTACTCGGCTGCCAAAGCCGGCGCCAGCAACTTTACCCAGTGGCTGGCGGTGCACATGGCGCAGGAATATTCTCCGAAAATCCGCGTAAACGCCATTGCGCCGGGTTTCTTCCTGACGGACCAGAACCGTTTCCTGATGACCGAAAAAACCAGCGGTGAACTGACCCCGCGCGGCAAAAAGGTGCTGGATCACACGCCCATGGCGCGGTTCGGCAGCCCGGAAGACCTCAACGGCACCGTGCTGTGGCTGCTGTCGCCGGCATCCTCCTTTGTGACCGGCATCATCGTCCCGGTGGACGGCGGTTTCTCGGCTTACAGCGGCGTTTAATTTCTAATCTTCCAGCGGAGGCAAACTCCCATGATTTATTCGCAAAACTATGCACCCAGCGGTCTTTTGGACGAAAATGGCGTCTTCCAGACGCTCTCGCTCGGACTGACAGGCAAATTCAAAGGGCAGAAAGTGCTGGCGTTGATCCCCGATCACACCCGCTCGCTGCCTTTGCCAGCGTTGTTCCGCATGGTGGTTGATCTGCTGCATGACGCCCGCCAGTTGGACTTCATGATTGCCCTGGGCACCCATCCTGCCATGACCGAACAGCACATTCAGCAAATCGTCGGCATCAGCGCTGATGAACGCAGCGGAAAATACCGGCACATTGGCCTGCTCAACCATGCCTGGAACGACCCGGCTATGCTGACTTCGCTCGGTACCATGGATCAGGCTGAAATCCGGCAGATCGCCGGTGACAGCTGGCATCCATCCCTGCCCAATGAGGTCGCCATTCGAATCAATAAGCTGGTGCTCGAATACGATCATATTCTGATCATTGGACCGACCTTCCCGCATGAGGTAGTTGGCTTTTCCGGCGGCGCTAAGTACCTGTTTCCCGGCATTTCCGGCCCGGATATGATCAACGCCACCCATTGGCTGGGAGCGCTGGCAGGCGTGGTCGGCACCATCGGTATTAAGGACACGCCAGTACGCGCCATGATCCACGCTGCCGCACGAAGATTGAAGACTCCGGTGACATTGGCAGCGTTGATCGTCGAGGGACATGATTTGGCCGGCCTGGTGGTCGGCGACGTGTATGACGCCTGGAGCGAAGCAGCGGACATTTCAGCCCAGCGCCACATTCGCTGGGTCGATACCCCCTTCAAGCGGGTGCTTTCCTGGGCGCCAGCCATGTATGACGAGTTGTGGACAGCTGCCAAAGCCATGTATAAGCTGGAACCAGCCGTAGCGGTCGGCGGCGAGGTTGTGATTTATGCGCCGCACCTGGACGTTGTCAGCCACGTGCACGGCAAATATATCTATGAGGTCGGTTACCACATCCTGCCGTATTTCCTGCAGGACTGGGAGCGCTTCAAGCATGTGCCGCTGGGCGTGTTAGCCCACAGCACGCATGTACGCGGTTCCGGCGTGATGGAAAATGGCGTGGAAAAAGCCAATGTACATGTGATTTTGGCCAGCCAGGTACCGCCCGAAGATTGCGCCCGCCTTAACCTGGGTTACCTGAACCCGGCGGAGATCAACCTGGATGATTGGAAGAACCGCGAAGATGAAGGTACTTTATTTGTACCGCGCGCCGGTGAAATTCTCTTCCGCAAATCCCCCGCCCATTAAACCAAACAACACACTTTTGGAGCATATATGACGAAACCCTATTCCCTCGGAATCCTTGGCCTGGGTGTAATGGGCCGCAGTCTGGCGCAGAACTTCACCCGCAACGGGTTCCCGCCCATCGGTTACGACGTGGCGCCCAAACTGCCCGCCGATTTTGACGTCAAGGTCACCACCTCGCTGGAGGAACTGGTGCAATCCTTGACTCCCCCGCGCACCCTGTTCCTGATGGTGCCGGCTGGCGAGCCGGTGGATACAGCCATCGCCTCGCTCAAACCTTTCCTGCAAAAAGGCGACCTGATCATCGACGGCGGCAACTCGTTCTTTATGGACACGGAACGCCGAGTCAAAGAATTAGCTGAGGAAGGGCTGCTGTTCATCGGCACCGGCGTCTCAGGCGGCGAAAGCGGCGCGTTGTGGGGTCCGAGTATGATGCCCGGCGGTTCCGCCGAAGCCTGGCCGCGCATCAAACCCATGTTCGAGGCCATTTCTGCCAAAACCGAGGACGGCGAACCCTGCGTCGGCTGGATGGGCAGCGGCGGCGCCGGTCATTACGTCAAAATGGTGCACAACGGCATCGAGTACGGCGACATGCAATTGATCGCTGAAATTTACGACCTGCTGCACCGCGGCGCCGGCATCTCCAACCAGGAGCTGGCCAAAATCTTCGCCGGCTGGAATAAAGGCGTGCTGCGGTCGTATCTGATCGAGATCACCGCGGAAATTCTGCAGCGTAAGGACGATGAAACCGGTCAACCACTGGTAGATTTGATCCTGGACGAGGCGGCGCAAAAAGGCACCGGAAAATGGGCTTCGCAGAACTCCTTCGACCTTGGCATCGCCATCCCCACCATCAACTCGGCGGTTGAATCCCGCATGATATCCGCCTTGAAATCCGAACGGGTCGAGGCCGCCAAAGTGCTTGGCAAAGCCGCCACCTATACCGGCGACCGCCAAAACCTGATTGACGCCGCGGAGCAAGCGCTGTATGCCAGCAAAATATGTTCCTATGCCCAGGGTATGCAGCTATTGAGCGCGGCTTCGCAGGAGTACGGCTGGGGGCTGCAATTATCGCAAATCGTGCGCGTCTGGCGCGCCGGCTGCATCATCCGCGCCGCCCTGCTGAGCGACATTACCGCCGCCTACGTGGCCAATCCGGAGCTGCCGAACCTGCTGCTGGATAACGCTTTCAAAGAGTCGGTGCTCAGCCGCCAGGCTGCCTGGCGCGAGGTGGTGCAAACTGCCATTGGCCTGGGCATCCCCATGCTGGCCAACAGCGCCTCACTGGCCTGGTTCGACGCCTACCGCTCGGAACGCCTGCCGGCTAACCTGACCCAGGCCCAGCGCGATTATTTTGGCGCGCATACCTACCGCCGCATCGACCGCGAAGGGTCTTTCCATACCCGCTGGGAAGAATAATCCAGCGTGTAAGCGGCGTACAGGCTGAAATCTGGCCCGAGCAGTGATAGAATCAATTCAGACATTTTCACTCCGAACCGCGAAGGTTTTAAGCCGGTTTAGGAGCGTTGCATTCCATGCGTACCAGGCAGCGATATTTTGGCCGGCGGTGCGGGACGAAAGGTGTGAGGAAAAATGATTACGACATTAAAACTGCTGCAAGCGGGACAATCTGTCTGGTATGACAATATTCAGCGCAATTTGCTGCAAAACGGCGAAATGGCTGGCATGATCGAGCGCGGCGAGATACGCGGCGTCACTTCCAACCCGACCATTTTTATGAATGCCATCACCAAATCGCAAGATTACGACAGCAGCTTGACGCCGCTCACCCAGTCCGGGCTGAACCCCGAGGAGATTTTCTTCAAACTGGCTATCGAGGATATCCAAGCGGCGGCTGACCTGTTCCTGCCGCTGTATCGCGAGTCAAACGGCGGCGACGGTTACGTCAGCCTGGAGGTAAGCCCATATTTGGCCAACGACACCGAAAAAACCCTGGCGCAGGCCAAAAAACTATGGGCTGAGGTCAACCGCCCCAACCTGATGATCAAGATTCCGGCCACAAAAGAAGGTCTGCCAGCCATCAGCGGAGCGATTGCTGCCGGAGTCAACATCAACGTGACGCTGATTTTTTCGCTGGTGCGTTACGGCGAAGTGATGGATGCCTACCTGAAGGGCCTCGAGCAGCGAGTAGCTGCCGGCCTGCCGATCGATTCGATTTCCTCAGTAGCCTCTTTCTTTGTTTCGCGGGTGGATACCAACATCGACAAGCGTCTGCAATCCCTGGTGAATGCCGATGGTGACCATGCCAATGCTGCCAGAGTCCTGTTCGGCAAAGCCGGCATCGCCAATGCCCGCCTGGCCTATGCTGAATATAAAAAGGTTTTCACTTCTGAACGCTTCCTGAAGCTCAAGACTCATGGCGCGCGCGTTCAGCGCCCGCTGTGGGCTTCCACCAGCACCAAGAATCCGGCTTACCGCGATGTGATGTACGTCGAGGAGTTGATCGGACCGGACACTGTGGACACCATCCCGCCGCAAACCCTGACCGCCTTCCTCGATCACGGGAAAGTGCGTAATAGTATCGAAGAGGATCTTCCAGGCGCAGCCAAAGTTCTGGCAGACCTTCAAGTGCTGGGCATCTCGATGGAAGAGGTCACTTACGAGTTGGAAGTGGAAGGCGTCAAGTCCTTCGCCGACGCCTTCACCGTGCTGCTGGACGCGATTAAAGCCAAAATCGTCATGCCCATGTAGCGCTCTGAATGTAGCGCAAATTTCCAATTTGCGAAGCGAAATTCAATTTCGCTCTACTCGACGCCCCAGATAATCACCACCCCGTCACTGCCGCCGGAGGCTAAAACGCTGCCGTCTGGCGAAAATTCCAGCGCGGTGACCATCCCGGAATGCCCCAGCAAACTGCGCAATTCAGCACCGGTTTCGCTGTCGATTAACCGCAGCGTATTATCGGTAAAGCCCACGGCTGTCAAAGTACCATCCGGGGAAACCGCTAACGCGGTAATGTAAGACGTCATTTCCCAGCTCGGCAGAGGTTCCCAGGTCTCGGTGTCAATCTGGTAAATCGATTTATCCTGAGCAGCGATTAACCGGGTACATCCCGGCAGTACCCCCAACCGGATATCATAATTAGTTTTTGGCATCTTGATGGAGGCAATTTTTTCTTGCCCGCTTTCATCCAGCACCTGAATGTTGCCGTTGTCCACCGCGCCTGCCAAAAAACACGGCCAGATAACATCGGTCACCCACCCACCGGAAATAGGAATTTCACGGCCCTTCAGTTCGTCCGGATCTACCAGGGAATAAACGCGCACCTCGTTGAGCGATCCAGCCGCCAGGTGACCTGCGGCGTCAATCGACAGATCGAACACCTGAGAACCGGGACCCGTAAAAGTCCGCAGCGAGTGACCGGCATCGGCATCGATTAATTCGACCGTGTTTTTTCTTGTTCCTATGGCAATCCCGTATGGGTCGCGGGTATACGCCAGACTGATAGCTTGATACTCCGAACGGATGAACAACTCTGTTTGGGTGGCAAGGTCCCAATTTACAATGAGAGAATAAATAGATCCAGGTATGTAGGCGACCGCCAGGCGCTGACCCTGGCTGAACGTTCGGTCTGGGGCAAACGATAGGTCCAGCACCTGGTCGTATATGGCTAATTCGGTTGAAGATTGGCCTTTCTCAGGCAGGTTCACCAGTGAGATAGACCAGGAGCCTACCAGGATGATCTCGGTGCCATCGGGATTAAAAGAAGCTGTGGTAAGCCCGTCAACGTAATAGGTATCGATCCGTTCAAAATCGGGTACGCTCCATAGGCTGGCTGTTGAGTCGTCCGACCAGGTAAGGATGGTTTTCCCATCGGGCGAGAGCGCCACGCCAATAATGTGACCAATGTCCTTTTCCAACCGGCCAATCTCGAATCCATCCCACACCCAGAATAATTTGACCTTTGAGGAAGATTCCACCACGGCTAAAATTTGTCCGTCAGCCGAAAACGAAGCGGCGCTGGCAACCACTGGCAGCGTCTGCCACGTCATACCGCTAGCAATCGACCAGACAGCCATGCCAGCTGTGTCGTATAACCCGGCAAGGTAATATCCATTCGAAGAAAGGACAAAATTCGAGCCTCCCGGCCGCCAGGAATTAAGCAGCGTTCCGGAGGTCAGGCTGTACAATGCCAGCCAGGAGGGTGAAAACCCTTCAGATGGAACAGTTTTCTCAACCACCAGCGTATGGCCGTCGCCTAAAAACTGCACCCGGACGATTTTTCCAGCCACCCCGTTGGTATCAATTCTCCGGATTTCATTTTGGTCCCCTGGATGAAACAAATGGACGTATCGGTCATCGCTGACAGCCAGTAACTGACCGTCAGGCGAAAGTTGCATATTATTGTTCTCTAATATGCTGTAACCCTGAAAATCAAATTGATTGTTGGATGCCTGACCGTATCCAATTCCGCGGTCTCCGGAAAGGAGAATCTGTCCATTCAAAAGAAATTGCACCCGCTTAACATTCCCTTTCCCCAGCATGGTTTTTTCAACGATACGGTCCGCGTTGGCAGCGGTAACACCCGGAAGCGCTGCTTCACCAGTGGCAGGCAGCGTATTGCGGGTATGACTATAAATATCCGGCGGCAGGGCTGCGTTGCGCCAGCGGTCCTCCAAACGGTTCATGAAAGCGAATAGGTCAAAGTCCTGCGCCAGGATTTTCTCCTGCACCGCGGGTGGGAACATCCGCTTCACATCTATCGCGAAGTCCAGCCCCGCGTCCGGCAGCACCACGGATTCAACAGATCCTTTGTTATTAACCATCACTTTTGCCGGAGAACTGACCCCGTTGGCCTCCACGCCCGGCCCGCTCTGGCAAAAAGCCCAGATATAGCGTTCCTGTTCCCACCAGCCCAGCATCTCCCACTCGCATTTGCCCGCCGGCGTACCCAAAACGGCATTGGAGATGGCTGATTCGGTCGCACCCCAATTCGTCACCGGTGTGGATGCCGGGGTGACCTTCGACGGATCGTTGCCGCCGTTTTTTGCCCCGCAACTGGTCAACATGAACACGATGACCAGGTGAATTACCAGGGATCGGATTTTTACTGTCAACAACATTTTCCTACCCTTAGCAGCAAATTACCAATTGATCCAACGCGCCGGTACGTTAATAAAGGTCTTTCCCCCCAATATCTCCTCGATCTGTTCGCGTTGAGCGTGACCGGGATAGTAAATCATGATATCGGCGTGGTCAGCGTTGCCGCAGGTTTGGTTAACAATTTTGAAATCGACGTCTGATGAAACTGCCCGAATTTGATCGACAACTGCCCTGTTGTCCCTCACAATTGCCTCGACCTCAACCGCCAGAGGCAGCCTTTTGCAGGGGATGTAATGATTGTAATTGTCATAAACCACGTCAAAGACGATGCGTTGAATGATATGGGACTGATAAAGGGCAACCAGCCCGATAATCAACAGCAAACCGGCAAGCCAATAAACCGTTTTCCTTTTTTTCAGCAATTCCATAAGGCCAAAAATACCTCCACTCGAGGACTAAGCCGTGTGCGAACAACAAGGAAGGGTTAGGTTACCGATAATAAATAATCAGTAGGGGGAATTAGATTGAGTTGGGAAGAGCAAATGGTTGGTAGAAGCGTCCAAACAAAAGGGCGGTTTGGATGTTTAAACCCCAATATACCATTAATTTACCGCCGAACCAGCGGCAGGTACAGTTGACCCGGGCAGGCCTGGTCGACGAAGATCCAGCGCGGATCCGCAGCCGTGGTCACATTTCCCTCGTGGTCCCAGATGCGCAAGCCAACTTCCAGCCAGCCGTTGAGTGGCCCAGCCTCGCATAAATTGATGTCATAGTCATAATAATCAGTTCCGTCTTGCGGTATAACCTGAGGCCCGATTTCTTTCCATATGCCATTGATTTTGGCGACATAACGCAAGGCTTTAACTCGGACGTCGTCGTAAACATAAGCGCTGGCATCCATCAAAGGGTTGCTGCCAGTCGCCACTATTTTATTCGGTTCCGGTCGGCTTATGGTGCCGCTAGCCGGGTAGGCGCCAACGTTTCCTGAGGTATACAAGTTCAAATGGAGTGCGTACGGGTCCGACTTACTCCCGGTACATTCAGAAGCGCCATTAACCACGCCGGCAAAGATAATTTCATAGCAGGTGCGCGGAATGCCGTTATTGATCGACACGTCCGCGAACCGGATATCGATCGAATATCCCCAATAATAGCCCTCTCTACCCGTCCATGGATTTTGCACAACCATGAAGTGAACGTGGTTTGAAGTGCTGTAACCCGTATCGTCGGTATCGCCCAGGTATTGACCGCGAACAACCGGCGTTCCGTTGGTCAACTGATCCGGGATGGTGCCGTGGGCAAGGTGCAGGTAGATCTGATAAGCATTATCACTGGCGGTGTACAAAACGATGTAATTGGTGCATCCCTCAGTGTTATCTGCGCAGCTATCACGCGATTGCACCACTGACCCGCCCTTCGATGCCAGCAGGGGGAAATGCCCATAATCCGTGAAATCATAGGCGTAGGCGCAGGCGTCCACCGGATTGCAGGATGGATATCCCCATTGCGGGACATTCATGACATGGATGATCGAGCCTTCCAACCAGTGCTGTGTGCCAGCTGCCCAGGGCAGATAATAGCCGGTCAAAGCCTGTAGCTCCGCGTTTGGCGTAATGGAAGCGGCTTCCGGCATGGGACTTTGTTCGGCCGGCAGCATGCTTTGCGGAACGGCAGCCATCGTCTCATCCCAGCCGGCATCGCCGGGAAGCAGCACCTGCCAACCCGAATCCGTCATGGTTGCCAGCAGCAAGCCTGGCTCAGTGCCAAGAATGCGTCCAGTATTATCACGCAGCGCCACCCAGATGACCGCGGTTTGTCCGTCCGGACTTATGAAAGCTGTATCTATCTCGGGGGTGAGCTGGTCACCGGTCAGCGCCTGGAGCGCCGTCTCTGACTCGAGCCGGACGGCGTACGCGGCTGAAAGCTCAGCTTCGACCTCGGCGGAAGCAAAGGTTGGCGGGGGTTCGTCCGCAGCTATGCCGAAGAAAGCCGAGATGATGATCAGGAGCAATGTTAAGCGGTGTTTTGTGTGCATATTGAACCAATTCCCCACAACCATTAACCCAGGCGGATTCCGCCGGCGAAAAGGTCGTTTTGAGTATTTTGACGATAATAGATGACCAAATCTATCCTAGTTTACTTGATATACACTTCTAGACGCCTATCCTTAAGTATAAGTTCCGCAAAATTGCTGGATAAATTGGAATTGATTATCCGGAATGATGCTCGCTCATCCCGCAAATGGGTGAGAACCCACCGCCCCACAAATTACGTGGGGCGGTGGGTTGACTGTTGATTCAATTTTTTATTCGAAAAACCAAAAACTATCTGCAGGTTTATTGCACCGTTACCTGGGTGTTGGAGGCGAACACATTGCCGTCCAGGTCGCTGACCAGGAACCCTACCACATATTCACCCGCCGGGGCATAGATCTGCTCCCAGGTGAACGGCGCAGCTCCGAATGTCAGCGTATCGCCATCTTCAAAGATAATGTCCTGCCCGCCGTTCGTCAGCCATTTGTTGGCGATGGTGAAGGTATCGCCCTCGGTCGGGGTGATCTCGCGCGGGGCACCGGCGGTATCGGTGCCGGTGAAGCCAAAAATCTGGAACAGCTTGCCGTCCTTGAAAATCAACTGTGCCTGGCGCTGCTCGCCGGTATCCGCAAAGGTGTAGGTGCCCTGCACCATATATGCTGCGTCTTCCGCACTGGCGCCATAGGATACCGGATTGAATAATGCAATTGCTGCCTGGTTGCCGTCGGTGATCTGGAACAGAATGGGCTCCCAGTCAAAATTCATGCGAAAGGTGCCGCCTTCCGGCCAAACCGGGTAGAAAACGCCGTTCAGGTTTTGGGTTTCCGGTGATTCCAGATAGTCGGTATCCGCCACATAAATGCTGTCAGAAGCCTGATCGTACAGCCCGGCAAACAAGTACACGTAGCCGACATTCTCGCCGCTGATTTCAATCGACATCTGCACCGAATCGCCTGGCGTCACCGAAGCATTCTCGCCGCTGATCCAGGTGACGGATATATCGCCGGCACCCGGCGCGCGAGTGACCGCGCTGCCAGAAGGCACCACCGCTTCTGCCGCATCGGCCTGGAAGGAGCGGTCATTGTAGTGATACACCAGGAAGTCGTCCCACAGCGACACGCGCGAGAAGCGTTCCGCCAGGACGGTATAGGATTGCATGCCGGTATATGGCGAGCGATACAGAGTGGAGTTGGGGAAATAAAGAGCTACGCCGGTCGAGCCAGGCTTGGAAGTGCCGTGCCGCTCCGCCACGATGGCGTTGTTCAACGCGGTCATCACATTTTGCGCCGCATTCTGCAGCCCTGCATCGCCTGTTTGCTGGACAGCCAGCTGTACGAAATGCCCAAGGTCAATGTATGACGGCGGCACTTCACGCCCAAAGATGCTGGTGTAGGACTGGGAGTAATTGCGCGCACTGGCAATCGCCCGCTGATCGACGGATTGCATGGCGTAGGCAAAATCATTGAAAGCCGCGTTCAAATCGGCAAAGGCTTCCAGATCCAGCGCGGTGAGCGTAATATCGCGCTCGATCTGGCTGGTAATCTGGGCAGCGCTGATGCTGGGGGCGCTGAAGAAACCGCCCATCGGCGAACCCTGCCGCAGGAATTCAGCCCGCGCCTGATTGTCCACGATACGCTGATCCTGACCAATATAGGTGTCGACGATGTGCGATGCCAGTTGCGCACCGTCCATGGTTGGCTCATTGACCAGTTCATCCAAAAAGGCGGCATACGCCCAACCCAAACCTGGCTCGGTCTCTTCGGAAGCCACCGCAAAACGGGCATACGGCTGCAGCATGGCATATACTTCCAGTTGGCTCATCAGGCAGGCGTCCATACCGATCAAATCCAGCTTTTCAATGCCGGTATTAGACTGAATTTGTGCCAGAGCCGCGTCTAATTCGGAGAGATAAATCGAGTCGCCTTGCAGCATGCTGATGAGGGGGGCTGATCCGCGATCAGCGCCGCCAGTCGGGTCGCTCCAGCCGCCAGGCCAACCCAGCCCGTGATCCGAGAGCACCAGGGCGTAACGATCCGCCGGATAGGTTTCCATCGCCCAACTGACAAAATCGACTAGCGTCTGCCCTTCAGCCATATTGGTCTCGCCTAAATCATCGACCAACTCGGAGCCAATAGAATTAAAGTCGTCATCCTGTGTCACCAGATAGCGCCGGGTAGAGGTCCAATCTTCTCCGCCCTGAAAACCGCCGCGAAAGCGGTCCAACTGCGCCACGATGGTGACGTTCTCGCTCGAGCCCACCCGTTCAGCTTCGTTCAAATCCAAATAAATATCCTGCTCCAACACCTGGTCATCAGCATCCTGGTACAGCATCACCAGCCAGGTGTCGCCGGAACCGGTGGTGGATGGAACGCGCGTGGCGCGCGGCGTATGAGTCGCTAGGATCTGGGTTGGCTGAGCATTCGTCACCGGCGGCTGGTCGATTGGAGCCTGCCCCGGGTCGCCGCCCAATCCGCCGTCTCCGGATAGCAGCAGGTACAGCACAGCAATGGCGATGATCGCTACAATACCGCCGCAGCCGCCCATCTTGCCGCGGGTCGGCTTAAATAGCCCGCCTCCACCGCCACCGAACGAACTTCCGCCTGTCCCGCCGCCAGAACTGCCGCCCATCCCGCCACTGGACCCGCCTTGACCCCCGCCAGTGTCGCGCCGCCGGGGTGCAACCGCTTGTCCGGTAGGTTTTTCACCTTTCCGCCTGCGTTGTACATTTACTTCGGGTGTGTTCGACATGGCGTTTTCCTTTGCAGTTGTCTTTTCTTAATTCAAGCAAAAATCGTTGGTTGTTACCGGTAATCCTTCAATCTTACCGCTTTACCGGGCGATCAGGTAGCCGCCGAGGATCAAGGCCAAAACACCCAGTATCCGCAGCAGATCAACCGGGCGCTGAGTCACGCCAAACAGGCCATAATGGTCAACGATAACGCCCAAAACCAGTTGGCCAATGATGATCAGCACCACCATCATGGTGCTGCCAAGGCGCGGCAGCGTAATGCTGATAGTCTGATAAAGAATCAGACCGAAAATGCCGGCTGAAAGCATATACCACGGCAAGCTGCGCCACTCGCGAATACGTTCGCCGCCGCGCGCCAGTAACCATATGCCGGAAAACACTGCTCCGCTGATGTGAATAATGAAACTGCCAGCGGTACCGCCCACCCGCTGCCCCATTGCGCCTGCCAGCGGGGCTTGCAGCCCAACCGCCACGCCGCCCAGCAAGCCGATCAGAATGACCCACCAATTCACCATGGATATTTCTCCTCTCCAGCGGTAGCATAATCCTTCGCCAGGTACAGTTACCAGTTATCCAAGAAGCGGAGCTTGAATCGAAACTTGCAGTCATCTTCCAACCACATCGGAAAGTTGGTGCCCCACAGATTATTGTACAGGCAGAAATGAACCCCTTTGGCCATGTCCGGCTGCTCATTGGTGAAATTGAGCAGCGACCGCTCACCCGGAGCGACCAATGGCGCATCCAGCGACTCGACGATTATCTTCAGTCCCTGGGATTCCATTTGGACCGACCCACCGCAGGCATGCAAGTGGCGGTTTCCATTCTCCACCACATCCAGCGGCGAAACTTGCTGCCCAAGTTTCTCAATGCTCCATTTAACCTCTTCCTGCCGATTTGGGATGAATGACAACCACAGCGCTTCCGGAAGGCGGCAGGCTTTTTTACCGATCCAGACCACTTCCATATCAATTTCCGGTCTCTCGCGTCCGAAACTATAATGCAGATAAAAATCCCGCGGGCAGCCGTAATCCTCAATTGCCGCAGGTTCGCTCTTCAAATGAAACAATATCCTATTTTGAGAATGGAATGCCGAGTCTACCGTTGGTGACCAAATTTTACTGATCGGGCGGGCTTTCTCCATACCTGGTTTCGTAAAATCTTCCCGGCTCCACCCGTTGTTTTGTTCCTCTGGGCGGATGTATTGGTGAAAAAACCGCTCGTAGTCATCCGCGGAAAAAGTTTGATAGCCCAACAAACCGATGGATGAGCCCGGATTTACCCATTTCTTGCCTGATTCGCAGGCCTCGAAGCACATCAACGCACCAGAGACTGGATCGAATGCGGCTGAAACCTGCGAGGTTCTAAAGACAACCTGCTCCAGGGGCATGGGTGTTAATTCGGTAAGATCCGGAGGCTGCGCACTCATGGTTGTGAGGTGTCCCCGCGCTTCCTTTGCCAGAGATTTTTCGCCCAGGGAGTCGATCGCTTCGGTAATATAGTTCCGTTGTTCCGCCCACGAGGATTCAAAACGGCGAAAGTTTGGTTTTTCTCGCGCCGCCGCAAATTCGGCAGCCGAATAAGCCTCGTGGTCATCCAACCAGGTTTTTTCGTCCATCCCCCAGGTATGCTCCGGCACCAGCAATAATTTACGTTGAAACCGGTCAAAATCCGGATCCTGCGCCAGCCCGGGATCATCTTTCAACCAATTTGACCGCAATCGCAGCAACGCGCGGAATTGGCTCACCTTAACCGGATCGCTGCCAACTCCGTGGATCCAGCTGTCGCCAATTTCCTGTGTCACGACCGGCAGGCTGGCTATCAAAGGCAGCAAATGTTCAGCAAAAGCATTCAATGTAGAGGCGAAAACATTCGCGCCTGGATGCTCCTCGCGCAATGAACTAAAAATGGATGTTACCTCAGCTTCATTTTGCGGTCCGAGATTGTCCATCGAATGGCCAAAAGCCAATGCATTCTCATTCTCAGGCAAGATGAAGGTTTTCCCATAACTGCCCTCATACATCACCATAATCTCGCTGCCGGTCGGATCCTGCCAGCAAAAAAGCGGCGGCACTTTGGGGACTGCAGATCCTCCGTTGACGCCCACCTGCAGGAATTTCACACCTGCCTCTGCCAGCAGCGGAACAATGCCGCGGGTGTGCCCGGGAACGTCAGTGAACTTGGCAGCGATAGTTTGCTTGCCAAAGCGGGCATCCAGGCGCTGGGACAGCGAGAGTCCCAGGCGGAACAAATCCGCGTCCATCAATTCGCTGTGGGTGGTGAAAGGCAAGGCATGCCAGGCAATATCGCCCTGCAAGATGGCGTTTTCCATTTCCAACCGCTGCTGGGGATTTGCCTGTTCGAGATACTCGTAAATCAGCCAGGAGCCGGTGGTCCAGATAAAGCGGTCAGCGGTTTCCCGCTCTCGCATCGTGTGTGCCAACTGGATGGCGTTGGGAATGTAGTGCTCAAAATATTGCTTTACCACCACAGCGGCATAATTAGTGAAACCGACGTCCAGATGTGTCTTGAAAATCAGGTGAATATTAAGCGGCATTGTCACTCCGAAGGCTTCCGATCAGTGATGCAGATATTGCTTAACTATAACCAAAACAGGATGGACGGCTGGAATATTCTACGGGTG
>Ga0209002_10000503_pt1 | contig 31553 bp, 23 predicted proteins | sample Rifsed16ft2_FD_184010 | JGI IMG/M metagenome (GOLD analysis project Ga0209002, IMG submission 184010) | Soil microbial communities from Rifle, Colorado, USA - sediment 16ft 2 (version 2) | ecosystem: Environmental > Terrestrial > Deep subsurface > Rock core/Sediment | place: Rifle, Colorado...
CGCGGGTACCAGCGGGACGCGGGCCGCGATCGCCAGCACGAACGGCCCCTTCTTGAACGGGAGCAGCTCGCCGGTGCGGCTGCGGGTCCCCTCGGGGAACACCACCGCGCTGATGCCGGCCCGAATAGCGGCCGCGGCTTCGTCGTACGCGCCGAACGCCGCCTGCCGGTGTTGCCGATCGATGAACACGTGCCCCGCCTGCCGCATGGCGCGGCCCAGCAGCGGGACGCTGGCGAGCTCTTTCTTGGCCACAAACCGGAGGGACCCGGGCAGCACCGCCGCCAACAGGAAGATGTCGAACCACGACTGATGGTTGGACGCGACGACGAAAGGGCCTCCCAGCGGAACGTGGTCCACTCCCACCACGCGGTACGGGATGCCGGCGGCCCACAACGCGTTCCGGGCCCAGCGCTTCGCCGCCCGATCGTACACGCCTCCGTCGCGCCGCGGCACGCCCATCAGGCCCGCCACCAAGACGCTGGTGCCGTACCAGATGGTACTGGCAACCATCACCACGAAAAACCACACCGTGCGCAGCATCAGGCTTTGGAAGCCTCAACCAGGACTACCGTGAACTGATCAACGCAGAGAGCGCAGAGGTTGTACCGAGAGAGCGCAGAGGTTGTTATTTGAGAAAACTCACTTGAATTGCAGTCTCTGCGCACTCTGCGGTGAAAACTCTCTGACACTCATCCGTACGCCGAAGTCCGCTGCCCTAGCGGAAATGCGCGAACGAGGGCGGCAGCGTCACCGACTGGCCTCGCCGTCGCACCTGCACGCCGGCGCCGTGCTCCACCACGCCCACGCGCGTCAACGGAAGATCGAATGCCGCGCCAAACGCCTCGGCCACCGAGGCACCGGCCCCCGGCGGGAGCGCCAGCAGCAGCTCGTACTCCTCCCCGCTCACCAGGGCCTCGTCCACCACTTCCACCGCGGGATGCAGCGGCACCAGATCGGGGTCGAGGGCCACGCCGACACCGGAGGCGGCCGCGAGGTGCCCCGCATCGGCCACCAAACCGTCGGACACGTCGATCATGGCGTGCACACCCCTCTCTCTGAGCCAGAGGGCTTCCTGCACCCGGGGCACCGGGTGCGCGAAGCGCGCTCTGGCGGTGGCTTCGGGCTCGGTGCCCGCGTTCCACGCCGCCACGGCGAGGAACGGGCCGCCCAGCCGGCCGGTGACCCACAGCTGGTCGCCCACCTGGGCACCGCTGCGGCGCACCGGCGCACCGTCCAGCCGGCCGGCCACCATGACGTCCACCACCACGCGATGGGAGCGCACCAGGTCTCCACCCCACACCACGGCGCCGGCGGATCGCGCCGCTTCACCCACTCCCTCCATCAGATCGGCGAAGTGCTCCTCGGGCCACTCCGCCGGAACGGCCACGCTAGTCAACACGCCCAGGGGCCGCGCCGCCACGGCCGCGAGATCCGAGAGCGCCGCGGCGGCCGCCCGCCAGCCCAATTCCACCGGCGCCAGCCAGCCGGCTCGGAAGTGGGTGTCTTCGATGGTGAGATCGCACGACAGCGCCAGCCGCTCCGCCCCCACCTCGACGAACGCACAGTCGTCGCCCCCACCCACCGCCTTGGAGCCCAGCCGCGCCAGCGCCCTGCGGATTCGATCAAACTCAGCACCGGGACCGAGTGGAGTGTGGCTAAAACTGCTCATGCACTCCCGCCGTTCTTGCCGTGGACCAGGTCACCTCGTCATTCACCACAGAGGGCGCAGAGAGCGCAGAGAGGGGATGGGATGGGGTCTCTCACACACATAACCGCTGCGCTCTCTCTTTTGATCTCTGCGCCCTCTGCGGTGAATTCGTGATGGTTGTTCCGGCGCGGAGGCCAGGCATCGCGACTCCGATCACACCAGCAGCGGAGCATCGAGCTCAAGCAGCACCGGGGGGGTCGGCGGCGTCACACCCGCATAGCGCCGCCACAGCTCGGGCAGCGCGGCCAGCACGTCGGCCGGGCGGGTGGCGCGAACGGTGAGCTGCGACGCCGCGAGGTCGGCCGCCCGTCCCAGCACCTGCGCTCCGGCCGCGGCGGCCTCGGCCGGCGCCAGGCCGCGCGCGAGAAAGGCGCCGATGAAGCCCGCCAGCAAGTCGCCGCTGCCCCCGGTAGCCAGCGCCGGATTCCCGCTGCCAACGACGTACGGAGTGCCCTTGGTCGGGGCGACGATCGTCGGTACGCCTTTCAGCAGGACGGCGGACGAGGCGGCAGTAGCGGCAGAGGCGGCAGAAGACGACGAAGACCCCGCAAAGAGTTCGGCGGCCTGCCGGGCGGCGGCGAAGCGATCCTCTTGGATGAGCTTCCCGAGCTTGGGAAACGCAGCGCGAAACTCGCCCGCGTGCGGCGTCAGGACCCGGGGCGAGCGACCCTGCCGGAGCTGATCCAGCCCCACCTGGAGCGCATCGGCGTCCAGCACCACGGGCCGATCGGTCGTCTCCAACACGGCCCGCACCAACTGGGTACGCTCTTTCCCCCGCCCCAGTCCGGGTCCGAGAATCAGCGCGTCGGCCCACGCGATCGCCTCTGCCAGCTCCGGCTCGAGCTGGGGCCCCAGCGACGTCGCCACGGTCAACACGTCCGGCAGCGACGCCTGCGCGGCCGCCACGGACGCTTGGTGCGCGGCCAGCTTCACCAGGCCGGCACCGGCTTCCAGCGCCGCTCGTGCGGCGTGGAGTCCCGCGCCCGCCATGCCATGGTCTCCGCCGATCACCAGCACTCGGCCGCGGTCGCCCTTGTGCATGCGGACCGCGAAGCCCGGCAGCCACGACGCCGCGAGACGGTCCTCCACGAATCGGGGCCAGGCCCGATCCGGGAACGGGAACCCAATGTCCAGGACCACCAGCTTGCCACACCACTCGCGCCCCAGCAGGTGCCCCCGCCGTAAGCCCCCGAACGTGACCGTCAGGACCGCCGGCACCGGCTCGGAGGCGGCGCCGGTGGAGAGATCCAATCCCGTGGGGCCGTCCACCGCGACCACCGGTGCCCCGTGCCGTTTCAACCGTTCGGCCAGCGCGCCGACCGGTCCCCGCGGCGCCCCGCTGGCGCCGGTCCCCAACAGCGCGTCCACCAGCACGGTCGCCTCGGGCCAGGCCTCGTCAGGATCCAGCAGCTCGACGCCACTGGCCATCGCCAACGCGCGGTTCGCGGCGCAGTCCGGCGAGCGCTTGCCGCCGGCGTCCGCCGCCCACACCGACATGCCCGTCGCCTTGAGAGCGCGCGCTACCACCCACCCGTCGCCGCCGTTGTTGCCCGGCCCGCAGGCGATGATCACCCCGGCCCCGGGCTTGGTAGGGATAGTAGGGATAGATCCAAACTCCTTCCCAATCACATGGGCGATCCCGCGCCCCGCCGACTCCATGAGTACCCGGCTCGGGATCTTGGCCGTGACTCGCGCCCGTTCGTCCCAGGAAGCAGCCTGCTCCGCGTCGATCACCGGTATCGCCATCACGGAACGATCACTCCCGCGTAGGCGACGACGCTGCTGGCATCCCCGGTTACCCATCCGCTGTGGCGGTAATCCACCACCTCCGCGGCCGTGGCGCCGAGTCGTTTGGCGGCCTCGAGCACGGTGGCCGCCGGAGCCCGCCCGCACATGGTCACCTGTTCCCGATGGCAAATCGCCAGCAGCTCCTGGCCATCCAGCTTCTGCGCCGCCGCCAGCGCCAGGCGGTCCTTTCGGGTGCAGGACTCGGCCGGCTCGTAGTGGGTCATGTCCGACGACGCCAGGAGCAGCACCGCCTCAGGCCAGGCACGGACCGTCTCCGCCAGCGCCTCGCCCAGCTCCCGGCAGTACGGCCACTCGTCCCAGGCGAGGACGATCGGCGCGACGGTGGCCGCCGGCGCCAGGCGTTGAATGAAGGGTAGCTCGACTTCCACGGCGTGCTCGTGGCGGTGGGCCAGGGGATCGTGTGCCACCAGCCCGCACCGATCGGCCAGGGCCGCCAGAAACGCCTCCGCCACGGGTACCGTGCCCAGCGAGGTCTGGAAGGCCCCCCGCATCCAGGCGCTGGCGCCGCCTGGAGCACCCAGGCGGCCCGTATGGTTGGGAGCCAGCACCACGACGACCGAGGGAATCGCGATGGCACGAAACACGACCCCGGCGCACGCCCCGGAGTACCTCAAGCCCGCGTGGGGAACGATGGCGCCGCGGACGGTTCGCGGAGTGGGAGCCAGCGGTTCAACCAGACGGTCGATGAGCGCCCCGAGTTCGGCGGGCGATGCGGGATAGAAGCTGCCGGCCACCGCCGGCGGGCGGATGTCAGACACGAGACTCGATGTCCGATAAGCGTTGTCCGTTGTCCGTTATCCGTCTTCCGTCAAGGGCGAGCGAATTACGGACAACGGAAAACGGATAACGGAAAACGCTCACTTCTGGCTCTGCCCGATCGTCCGTCCCAGGGAAATCTCGCCGTTGTCAATCCGGATGTTGAAGCCGCACTCCGGACTAGTGCAGACCCAGGCCTTGTACGTGATCGGCGCGCCGTCTCGGCCGTAGTCGGATAGCGGGACCAGCAACCCGCGGCCGCACTTCTGGCAGGTGGGCCAATCCTTCCCCTCCATAAGGCACCCCCCTCGAACCTCTGAAGCTCGCCCCGTACGCCTGACGTACGAGGCTCATGGCATGCGCTGTGGCTCACCCCGGATCTCTCCGGTCCGGGGCTTACGCGGTTTCGACCGGACCCCGGACCCCGGACCAGGGGTAGTCGCCCTCGAACACCGTTCGAAAGTCGAACACCCCGTCGAAGTCCTCGATCTTGTCCGTGGGTTGGCGAATCAAGAGCCCGACGTCGATCAGCACGTACACGATACGGCCGATGTCGGCCGTGCCTTCGATGCCCCAGTGGAACAGGACGGTGCGCGCCGTCAGCCCGAACTGCTCCAGCGCGAAATCGCGGCACGCCCGTGCCAGGTCGGGGCCCGCGATATGTCCTCGAACGCCGGTCTTGCGCTGCGAGTACTCCAGCGCGGCGAGCACGAACAGATACGCGCGCTCGTGATACCGGCCGTCGAGGGCGCGAATCCGCTGGAGTATCGCCTGCGTCAGTTCGAGGTCGTTCATCAGCCTGGTAGTCTAAGCCTCGCGCCGTGGTCAGCAAGATCCGGTCTACTACGTGGGGGAGGAGAGCGCGGGTGGGTCCCCGGAGCGCGCGTCAGTGGAGCGCGCGCCTTGGAAACTCGCATCGTCTGCGGGCGCGCGCGGAACTGCTAGCGCGCGAAGGGGACCTGCCCGCGCTCTCATGGCGCCGCCGGTTGATCGGCATAAAGCGGAAACGCGGCCGTGAGCTCGCGCACCTCGGCCGCGACCGTCCGGCGGACCGCCTCACTCTCGGGCGCCGCCAGCACCGCGTCTATCAGGCTCGCGATGCTCCGCATCTCAGGCTCACGCATCCCACGGGTGGTGAGCGCGGGCGTCCCGATCCGGATGCCGCTGGTCACGAACGGCGACTGTGGATCGTTGGGCACCGCGTTCTTGTTGACGTGAATGCCGGCCAGCCCCAGCGCGGCCTCCACCGCTTTACCAGTGAGCCCCTTGTTCCGTAAGTCCACCAGCAACAAGTGGGTATCTGTCCCGCCCGTCACCAGCTGAAGCCCACGCTCCAACAGCGCGGCCGCCAGCGCCGCGGCGTTGCGTACGATCTGCGCCGCGTACTCCTTGAACGAGGGCTTCAGCGCCTCGCTGAACGCCACCGCCTTGGCCGCGATCACGTGCTCCAACGGGCCACCCTGGGTACCCGGAAACACCTGCTTGTCCACGGCCTTGGCGTAGGCCTCGCGGCACAGGGTGAACCCGCCGCGAGGGCCCCGCAGGGTCTTGTGGGTCGTGCTGGTCACGATGTCCGCGTGGGGAACCGGCGACGGATGCACGCCCGCCGCGATGAGCCCCGAGATATGGGCCATGTCCACCAGAAACACCGCCCCGACCTCTCGGGCGATCTCCGCAAAAGCCGCGAAATCAATGATGCGCGGATACGCGCTGGCGCCCGCGATGATGAGTTTGGGACGCTCCCGGCGCGCCAGGTCCCGGACCTGGTCCAGGTCAATCCGCCCGGTGGCCTCGCTCAATCCGTAGGCCGTGGCGCGGAACAGCCGGCCGCTGAAGTTGACCGGCGCCCCATGCGTCAGGTGCCCGCCGTGCGCCAGCTTCATCCCCAGCAGGGTGTCGCCGGGCTCCATCACGGCGAGGTAGGCCGCCAGGTTCGCCTGCGCCCCGCTGTGAGGTTGCACATTGGCGTGGTCCGCCCCGAACAGCTCGAGCGCCCGCGAAATGGCCAGACGCTCGATCTCGTCCACCACCTCACAGCCCCCGTAGTAGCGCTTCCCGGGATAGCCTTCGGCGTACTTGTTGGTGAGGACGCTGCCCATGGCCTCGAGCACGGCCCGCGAGACGAAGTTCTCGCTGGCGATCATCTCCAGTCCGTCTTCCTGTCGCGCCGTCTCGCGCTGGATCAGCGCGGCGACGACGGGGTCCACCTCGTCCAGCCGGGCAGTGTAACCGTTCACGTTCCCCTAGGCCTGAGTTTGTGGGCCGTGGCTTCGGCCAGGCGGTGCTCCGCCAGCCGGTCGGCCGCCGTATATGAAGGAATGTGCTCCTCCCGCGCAATGGTCAGCACGCGGAGGATGGTATCGTAGATCTCTCCGACCTTGCGGTGCGCCTGCTCGGACGACCAGCCGGCCAGCTCGGCGTTGACGTTGATCAGCCCCCCGCCGTTGATCACGTAGTCCGGCGCGTAGGTGATACCCCGCTCCTCGAGCTGGTCGCCGTGTCGCTCTTCGGCAAGCTGGTTGTTGGCGCCGCCGGCGACGATCTCCACCTTGAGCTTGCGAAGCGTGGTGTCGTTGATGCCTCCGCCCAGCGCACAGGGCGCGAACACATCGGCTGCGACACCGTAGATCTCGTTGGGAGCCACGGCCCTAGCCTTGAACTCCTGCACTACCCGCTGGACCTTGCGCTCGACCACGTCGGTCACGATGAGCCTGGCGCCCTCCTGGTGGAGGTCTCGGCACAAGTAGTAGCCCACCTGCCCCACGCCCTGCACCGCCACGGTCTTCCCGGCCAGGGAGTCGTCCCGCCAGCGGTGCCGGGCGCAGGCCTTCATCCCGCGGTAGACGCCATAGGCCGTAAACGGCGACGGATCGCCCGATTTCCCGGGCAGCCCAGCCACGTGGCGCGTCTCGCGCCGGACCAGCTCCATGTCTGCCGGCGTGGTCCCTACGTCCTGGGCCGTGATGTACCGGCCGCCCAGGTACTCGATATGCCGGCCATGGGCCCGGAAGATCGGCTCACGGGGCTTGGGCGTCGGATCGTCGATGATGACGCTCTTGCCGCCGCCCAGGTCGAGCCCGGCCACCGCGGCCTTGTAGGTCATGGCCCGCGACAGCCGCAGCACGTCGCGAAGCGCGTCCGTGAGGTTGGCGTAGTGCCAGAACCGGGTGCCGCCCAACGAGGGCCCCAGCACCGTGCTGTGAACGGCGATAATGCCGCGATAGCCGGAGTCCGCGTCGGAGGCGAAGCTCACCTGCTCGTGGCCGTGCTCCCCCAACCGGACGAACAGGCTGTCTTCGACGGGCCGCGCTTCGCGTTTAGCTGAAGAGGCCGCGCGCGATGACGATGCGCTGGATTTCGTTCGTGCCTTCATAGATCTCGGTGACCTTGGCGTCCCGGAAGAGCCGCTCCACCGGATAGTCCCGCATGTAGCCGTACCCGCCGAACACCTGCACCGCCTGCGTCGTCACCCACATGGCGGTCTCCGAGGCGAACAGCTTCGCCATGCTCGCCTGCGCCGCCCGGCGGCCGGCCAACTCCTGCTGCGCGGTCTGGTGCAGCAGCGCGCGAGCCGCGGCCACCTGGGTGGCCATGTCCGCGAGCTTGAACTGGATCCCCTGAAAATCCTTGATGGGTCGGCCGAACTGCTGGCGCTCGGCGCTGTACTTGACCGCCGACTCCAGGGCCGCCCGCGCGATCCCGATGGCCTGCGCCGCGACGCCGAGTCGCCCCTGATCCAGGACCTCCAGGGCGTACGCCAGACCCTTGCCTTCCTCGCCCAGCAACGCCTCGCTCCCGACCCGCACGTCGTGCATCACGAAGCCCGTGGTGTGCGACGCTCGGAGGCCCATCTTGTCTTCCGGCTTGCCGTGCTCGACGCCGGGGGCACCGCCCGGCACCAGAAAGGCCGAGATCCCGCGGCCGCCCCGCCGTGCCTCTGGCGTATCGGTTCGCACCATCACCACCAGTAACCCCGCGAGATCCCCGCTGGTCACCCAGGACTTGGCGCCGCTCAGCACCCACCCGTCGCCCGCCCGCCGCGCCTCGGCACGCACGCCGGCCGGGTCCGAGCCGGCATCCGGCTCGGACAGGGCGAACGCGCCCACCATCTCGCCGCTCGCCATCGGCGGAAGCCACTGCTTCTTCTGGGCCTCCGACCCGTGCCGGAGCGGCATGCCGCACCCCAGGGAGTTGTGGACGCCGAGCGTGACGGAGACGCTCGCGTCCGCGGCGGCGAATTCTTCCAGCACCATGAGGTAGGTCAGCGTGTCGAGTCCGAGCCCCCCGTATTCTTCCGGGACCCGCATGCCGAAGAACCCCAGCTCCCCCAGCTTGGCAAGGACCTCCCGCGGCATGGCCTTGGCGCGATCCCACTCGGCCGCATGGGGCGCGATCTCGCGCGCCGCGAAATCCCGGGCCAGGGCCACGATCTCGCGCCGCTGCTCCGCCACCTCCGGCGCCATCAGGTCAGGCGTACTCATAGAACCCGCGGCCGCTCTTCCGGCCCAGACGGCCCGCCGCGACCATCTTGCGGAGCAGCGGGCAGGGGCGGTACTTGTCGTCCCCCAGACCACGCTGCAGCACCTCGAGAATCGCGAGACACACGTCCAGCCCGATCAAGTCCGCCAGCGCCAGCGGGCCCATCGGGTGGTTCATCCCGAGCTTCATCACCGTGTCCACGGCCTCCGGCGTGGCCACACCCTCCATCACGCAGTAGATCGCCTCGTTGATCATCGGCATGAGGACGCGGTTGGACACGAATCCGGGGTAGTCGCTCACCTCGACCGAGGTCTTCCCCAACTCCTGCACCGTACGGACCACGGACCGCACCGTAGCGTCCGACGTCGCCAATCCCCGGATCACTTCCACCAGCGGCATGACCGGCACCGGGTTCATGAAGTGCATGCCGACCACGCGCTCCGGATGCTGGGTCCGCGCGGCGATCTCGGTGATGGAAATGGAGGAGGTGTTACTGGCGAGCACCGCCGGCGGAGGGACCCGGCGGTCGAGGTCGGCAAACAACTCAAACTTGGGCCCAGGCTCTTCGACGATAGCTTCCACCACGAGCGCCGAGCCCGCCACGCCATCGAGGTCGCCGGCGGGCACCACGCGCTTCAGCGCGGCGTCGCGATCGCCCTCACCGAGCGCGCCCTTCTTCACCTGGCGGTCCAGGTTGCGGCCGATGGTCTCGAGGGCGCGCTCCAGCGCCGAGCGAGACACGTCCACCAGCGTCACGCCCCAGCCCCGCTCGGCAAAGACATGGGCGATGCCGTTGCCCATGGTCCCCGCGCCCACCACCGTCACCCGCTGCACCGGCACCCCCAAAACACTGCGCGCGCCCGACTAGGGGCGCGCGCGGAAGGTTGCGGTGAAGCGTCGCAGCAACAGCGCCACGACCAGGAGCTTGACCAGGTCCAGGAGCAGGAACGGCAGCGAGCCCAGCCGCAGCGCGTTGCCGGTGTCGCCCGTCAGCACGGCCAGCTGCGCGGTGCCGCCCAGGTACATCGCCGCGAGCCCCGCCAGGAGCGCGGCCCCGAGGCGCGGCCACGAGCGGGCATCGCCTACGATCTGGCCGGTTAGCGCGGCGGCTACCGGATAGGCCAGCAGATAGCCGCCCGTGGGCCCGAGGAGCCGGGCAAATCCCTGGGGCCCTATCGGCGCGAACACCGGCAGTCCCGCGATGCCAAGGCCCAGGTACACGGCCATGCTGGCCGCGCCGGCCCGGGGCCCCAGCAACCCCGCCACCAGGAGCACGGCCGGCACCTGGAGCGTCAGCGGAACCGGCGTGCCGGGCAGCGGAACCGCGAACTGGGCGGCCACTGCCACCAGCAGCGCCCCACCCAGGATCGCCACGCTCCGCCGCACGACGCGTGCCGGCGTCAAGACGATCTGGGCTGCCTGTGTTGCCGGCGTCGTCTCTAGATTCTTCATGACATTCGCTCCACGCTCAGGGCGACCGCGTTCCCCCCGCCCAAACACAACGTCGCGAGACCGGTCGCCGCGTTGCGGTCTCGCATGGCGTACAACAGCGTCGTCAAGACGCGCGCGCCGCTCGCGCCGATCGGATGGCCGAGCGCCACGGCGCCGCCGTTCACATTGACCCGATCCCAGTCCCAACCGAGCGCCTTCCCGTCCGCCAGCGCCTGGACCGCGAAGGCTTCGTTGGCCTCGATCACCCCGTAGTCGCGGATCTTGGTGCCGGACTTCGCCATCAGGTGGTTCACCGCCACGATGGGCGCAAAGAACAGGTCCTGCGGATCGCCGCCACCGGTGGCGTAGGCCGTGATCCGGGACAACACCGGCAAGCCGTGAGCCTTGGCGAAGGCTTCCGACGCCACCACCAGGGCGCTGGCCCCGTCGTTCATGCCCGGCGCGTTGCCCGCCGTCACCGTCCCCTTGGGATCGAAAGCGGGCTTGAGGGCCGCCAGCGCCTCGAGCGAGGAGTCCTTGCGTGGGCTCTCGTCCTGGTCGATCACGGTGCTCCCCTTCTTCCCCGCAATCTCCACCGGCACCGTCTCTGCCTTGAAGCGGCAGGCCGCCATGGCCGCGACCGCCTTGCGGTGACTCTCCAGGGCGAAGCGGTCTTGCTCCTCGCGGCTGATGCCGGCCTTGCGCGCGGTGTACTCGGCGTAGCCTCCCATGTGCGAATTGCCGAACGAGCACCACAGGCCGTCGTGGATCACGCCGTCGGTCACTTGCTGGTGCCCGAACTTGACACCGCCTCGAAGCCCGAACAGGTAGTGCGGCCCGTTGGACATGGACTCCATGCCGCCGGCCACCAGACATTGAGCGTCCCCCGCCTTGATCGCCTGGGCGGCCAGCATCACGGCCTTGAGCCCCGAGCCGCACACCTTGTTGATGGTCACCGCGGGAACCGTGCCGGGCAGCCCCGCCCCGAGCGCGGCCTGTCGCGCCGGCGCCTGCCCCGCTCCTCCCTGGAGCACATGGCCCATGATCACTTCTTCGACCGTGCCGGGCTCGACCCCGGCGCGCTTCACCGCCTCGCGAATGGCGATGGCGCCCAATTGCGTCGCCCTGAGGGGCGCCAGGCCACCGAGATACTTCCCGATGGGCGTGCGGGTGGCGCTGAGTATGACGGGACTGCGGTCTGAGTCGCTACCCATGCTGTGGCTCCACGAGTGGAGACGGACTGCGTAAGGGGTGAGGGGTAAGGGGGATCCCTCACCCCTTACCCCTTACGCACGTACGCTGCTGCAACTTAACCAGCTCGGAAAACCGTCTCAACTTGCCTTCAGGGGGCCAATGCCCGCTGTGCAATCTCGTGCTTGACTCGCGCGACGAACTGGTCCACCGGCATGATCTCCTGCTTCTTGCCCGCGCCGCGCACCCGCACCGCCACCGTCTGTTGTTCCAGTTCGCGCTGGCCGACGACCGCCATGTACGGGACCTTCATCATCTCCCCGTCCCGCACCCGGTAGTTCAGGGTGTCGTTGCGATCATCCACGGATGAGCGTATGCCCGCCGCACGCAGCCGTTGGTGCACCGCGCGCGCCCCGGCCATCTGCGCCTCCGCGATAGGCAGCACGCGCACCTGTTCCGGCGCCAGCCACACGGGAAAAGCGCCCACGAAGTGCTCGATCAACAGCCCGACAAAACGCTCGATCGTCCCGAAAATCGCCCGGTGCATCATCACCGGCCGGTGGGGCCGGTTATCGGATCCCGTGTACTCCAGCTGGAACCGTTCGGGCAGCTCGTAGTCCAGCTGGAGCGTGGTCCCCTGCCACTCGCGGCCAATCGCGTCCCGGACTTTGACATCGATCTTGGGCCCATAGAACGCCCCGCCGCCGGTGTCGAGCCCGTAGGTGAGCCCGCGTCGCTCCAGGGCGTTCGCCAGGGCCTTCTCCGCCGTCTCCCACTGCGCGTCGCTGCCCATCTTCTTCTCGGGACGGGTCGCCAGGTCCAGCCGGTACTGCAGCCCGAAGACCGTGCTCAGAATGAAATCCGTGAGGTCGAGCATCTGGAAGATCTCGTCTTCGATCTGATCCTCGCGGCAGAAGATGTGCGCGTCGTCCATCGTGAGGCCGCGCACGCGGAGGAGCCCGTGCAACGTCCCCGACAGCTCGTTGCGGTATACACTGGCCACTTCCGCCAGTCGAATGGGAAGGTCTCGGTACGAGCGCTGCCGCGACGCGTAGATCATGATGTGGAACGGGCAGTTCATCGGCTTGACGCGGTAGCGCACTTCCTCCGCCTCGCCGGCGGCGGCCGCCATCGCCGGGTATTGGTTGTGCTCGTACCACGGGAGGTGCCCCGAGCGGATGAACAGCTGCTCCCGCGTCACGTGCGGCGTGTACACCAACTGGTAGCCGCGCTTGAGGATCTCATCCTCAATGAGCCGCCGCAGCTCGAACTGGATGACGGCCCCGCGCGGATGCCACAGGATCAGCCCCGGCCCGATGTCCTCCTGGATGCTGAACAGGTCGAGCTGCTTCCCCAGCACCCGATGGTCGCGCTTCTCGGCTTCCTCGCGGCGCCGGAGGTCGGCCGCGAGATCGTCCTTGGTGAAATACGCGGTGCCGTAGATCCGCTGGAGCATCTGGCGGCGCGAATCCCCGCGCCAGTACGCCCCCGCCCCGTGCAGCAGCTTGAAGTGCTTGACGTGGCCGGTGCTGGGGACGTGGGGCCCGCGACAGAGATCCACAAACGGGCCATCGGTGTAGACCGAGATCACCTCGTCGTCACCCAGCTCCTCGAGTCGCTCGAGCTTCAGCGGATCGTCCTTGAAGCGCCCGCGCGCGTCGTGCCGGTCCACTTCCTCCCGCACAAACGGGTAATCCGCCTTCACGACCTCCTGCATCCGCTGCTCGATCCGCTCCAGGTCCTCCGGCGTGAACGGCCGGGGGACCTCGAAGTCGTAGTAGAACCCGTCGTCAATGGGAGGCCCGAACCCGATCCCGGCCTCGGGAAAGAGCTGGCGCACGGCGGTCGCCAGGACATGCGCCGAGGAGTGCCGCAGGACGTACAGCGCGTCCGCAGCCTTGGGGGTCAGGATCTCGACGGCGGCGTCCTGGTGGATGGGCCGGCTCAGGTCCCAGATCTCGCCGTTCACCTTGGCCGCCACCGCGTCCTGGGCGAGGCGCGGGCCGATGGACTCCGCCACGGCGCGCGCCGTGGTCCCGGCGGGCATCGGGCGGACCGACCCGTCGGGGAGGGTGATCCGAATGTCGCGGCTCATGGGGTCGCGGTTGGGACGATCGAGTGCCTGGTGACCCATCGCGGCGCGGTGCGGCCCCGCAGCGCGAAGAACGCGGCCGTAGCCAGCAGCAGGACCAGCACCAGGCCGCCGGAGAACAACAGCATGCGGCGGCTCACAACGTCGGGAGTCTCTACGCTCACGGTTGCCATATCGATAGCTTTATCAGGCTCGTATAATAGCTAAAGTTCAACCTTGCATGTATTCACCGCAGCGACCGCGGAGATCGCGGAGGTTATCCTGAATGTCTGTGACGCATTCACCGGTTTTCACCGCTGCGGTCTCCCCGATCTCTGCGGTGAACGCACCCCGGGTCCCCGGCATTGTCTACGGTAAGCCATGACCGACCGTAACGAGAGCGTTGTTGGGATCGCGCTGGCCGCGGCTGCCGGCTTCGGCGTGGGCCTGCTCGCGGGCCTGGCGACGGGCGAGTGGCTGGGGGACGTGGACACCGCTCGGGTGCGGCGGGCGGTGGATCGGCTGCGTCCGGGGGCGGCCCCACCCGACGCCGCCGGCATCGAGCGCACGGTCCGCAACGCGCTGGAGGCCGAGGCCGGGACCCGCTACCTCAAGGCGCGGCCACGGGTGCTGGGCGAGAAGCTGCTCGAGCTGGTGGGCCGGGTACCCAGCCCGGCGGCGAGGGAACGCGCGGCGGCCGTCGCGCAGAGGGCGGCGCCCGGGTTCACGGTGATCAATCGCTTGCTGGTCGAGGGACAGGACGTCCCGCGCGGCTCTCCCAAGCGCGGCCGGGTGGGTGACGCCGGAGACCGATGACGCAGACTGAGCTTCCTCCGCAGTACGACCCCACCGCCGCGGAATCGTCCATCTACCAACGATGGGCGAACGCTGCCGTGTTTCAGCCCACGGACCTCCCTGCGGCGAGACCGTACGTCATCGTCATTCCGCCGCCCAACGTCACCGACATCCTGCACATGGGGCACGGCCTCAACAACACCGTCCAGGATGTGCTGATCCGCTTCGAACGGATGCGCGCTCGCGCGGTGCTGTGGCTTCCCGGCACCGACCACGCCGCCATCGCGACGCACACGGTCATCGAGCGCCAGCTCGCCAAGGAGGGCACCACCCGGTTCAGCATCGGCCGGGAGGCCTTCCTCCGGCGGGTCGCCACGTATCAGCAGGAAAAGGGCGGCGTCATTCTAGATCAGCTCAAGGCGCTGGGGGCCTCCTGCGACTGGAGCCGAACCCGCTTCACGCTGGACCAGGGATACTCCCGGGCCGTGCGGCAGGTGTTCGTGACGCTGTACCGGCAGCAGCTGATCTACCGAGGTCACCGGGTCATCCACTGGTGCCCGCGCTGCCTGACGGCGTTGTCCGACGAGGAGGCTGAGTTCCACGAGACTGAAGGGAAACTCTACTACATCCGCTATCCACTCGTGGCGGCCGCGGCAGGAGCGGCAGGCCGAGCCACGTCCGCTGCCGCTTCTGCCGCCCCTGCCGCCATCGTCGTCGCGACGACGCGCCCCGAGACCATGCTGGGCGACGTGGCGGTGGCAGTGCATCCGGACCACGCCAAGACCAAGTGGGCCGTCGGCCAGCGCGTGCAGCTGCCGCTCACCGACATCGCGCTGGCGGTGATCCCGGACGCCGCCGTGGACCCCGAGTTCGGGACCGGGTTCGTGAAGATCACCCCCGCCCACGACGCGACCGACTTCGAGATCGGCCAGCGGTTCAACTTGCCCATGCCGCTGGTGATGGACCCGCACGGGCGCATGCGGGACCCGGGCGATCGGGTGGGCCGCCGCGTGCCGGCGGAGCTGGAAGGCATGGACCGGATGGCGGCGCGGGAGCGCGTGGTGGCGCTGCTCCGCGAGCGCGGCCTCCTGGAGAAGATCGAGCCGCACCACCACGCCGTGCGGCGCTGTTACCGCTGCAACACGCTGATCGAGCCTCGCCTGTCAGACCAGTGGTTCGTGAAGATGAAGCCGCTGGCCGACCGGGCCTTAGACGAGTATCGGCGCGGCCGGCTGACGTTCGTGCCCGAGCGCTGGGGCGCGGTGTACGAGCACTGGCTGGCGCAGATCCGGGACTGGAACATCTCCCGCCAGATCTGGTTCGGGCACCGGATTCCGGCCTGGTATTGCCCCGACGGGCACATCACGGTGGCTGAGACCGACGTGGCGGGCTGCGAGAGCTGCGGCAAGCCGGCGCGCCAGGACGAGGACGTGCTGGACACCTGGTTCTCGTCGGGCCTCTGGCCGTTTGCCACGCTGGGGTGGCCGGACCGGACCGCCGATCTGAAACGCTTCTATCCTGGTCACACCCTGGTGACCGCGCCGGACATCATCTTCTTCTGGGTCGCCCGCATGGTGATGCTGGGATACCACTTCCTGGGCGAGCGGCCGTTCGAGACCGTGGTGCTGAACGGGATCGTGCGCGACAGCCAGGGCCGGAAGATGTCCAAGTCCGCCGGGAACGGGATTGATCCGCTCGAGGTGATCCGCCGCTTCGGCGCCGACGCCCTGCGCTTCACCGTGGTCGCCGCCGCCCCGCTCGGCACCGACATCCTGCTCGACCCCAACGATCTCGAAACCAGCTTCGCTCCGGGCCGAAACTTCGCCAACAAGCTGTGGAACGCCGGCCGGCTGATTCTGCCCACGCTGACCGAAACGCCGGTCTCGATCACCGCGATCCCACCTGACGACCTGGAGCTGGGGGATCGCTGGATCCTGTCCCGTACGCAGCGAGCGATCCAGGCCGCCACGGACGCGCTCGAGAAGTTCCGCCTGAGCGATGCGGCCAACGCGGCCTATCACTTCGTGTGGGACGAGGTAGCCGACTGGTATCTGGAACAAGTGAAACCGCGGCTCTACGGGCAGGCTCCCGGGGGCGACGCGGCGCGGGCGGTGCTGGCGTACGTCTTCGAGACCGCGCTCCGGCTGCTCCATCCCGTGATGCCGTTCATCACGGAGGAGCTGTGGAGCCAGCTGCCCGGCGAGAAGGAGCCGCTGCTGGCTGCGGCCGCCTGGCCGCCGGTGCGCGAGGAGCTGGTGGACCAGCGCGCGGAGGAGCGCTTCGCCCGGGTACAGGCGCTGGTGAACGCAGTGCGCAGCGTCCGGGCCGAGTACGCTGTGCCCCCGTCCCGCATGGTGCGTGCGATCGTCCAGCCGTCCGGCCCGCCGGCTGCGGAGGCGTTCCTGGCGGAGCAGCGGACCATCGAGCGACTCGCGAAGCTGGCGAGTCTGACGTTGGACGGGGGAACGGCGGGCACGGCAGACGCGGCAGGGGCCGGGGCGCATGCGGTGCTGCCGGACGGCTCCAGTGTCTTCGTCCCGTTGGCGGACGCCATCGATGTCCGTAAGGAGTGCGAGCGTCTGGGCCGGGAGCGCGATCGCCTGGATCGCCAGCTCCAGACTCAAGCCGCGAAGCTCGCCAACCAGCAGTTCATCGCGCGCGCGCCCGCCGAGGTGGTCGAGCGGGAGCGGGCCAAAGAGCGGTCGTGGCGAGAGCAACGCGATACCTTGCAGGCCAAGCTCTCCGCGTTGGGCTGCTGATCGCGGCGCCGGCGTGCGCCGCGGTCCAGGAGCCTCCCGGCGGACCGCCCGATACCACGCCCCCGGCGATCGACTCGGTGTTGCCGGACTCGGGGGCGGTAGTGCCCGGTTGGCGCGATGCGGCCGTGATCCGGTTCAACGAGGTCATTGACGAGCGCTCGGGCGGGTCGCTGGACAAGTTGATCACGCTCTCGCCGGTCCCGGATGAGCTGTCGGTCGCCTGGAAGCGGACCGTGATCGAAGTGCGGCCCAAAGGCGGTTGGCGCGAAGGCGCCGTGTACCAACTCACCCTCTTGCCGGGAATCCAGGACCTGCGCGGCAATCGTCTGACGCAGGGCCGCACCGTGGTCTTCAGCACCGGCGGCGACATCCCCGCAACCCGGATCTCGGGCACCGTGCTGGATTGGGAGCAGGGCCGCATTGCCGCACGGGCGCTCATCCAGGCCGTCCAGCTCCCGGACTCGCTCCGGTACCTGGGCGTCGCGGATTCCGTCGGCGAGTTCGTGATGGGCTCGATGCCCCCGGGTCGCTATGTCCTGCTGGCCGGCGTGGACGCCAACAACAATCGGCGGCTCGATTTCCGCGAGCCGCTGGACTCGCTCACGGTCCAACTGGACTCGTCGGTGAGCCACACGTTCTGGGCGTTCAAGCAGGATACCCTGGGCCCCGGACTCTCCCGGGTGGCCGTGGCCGACACCGTCACCTTGAGGCTCGAGCTCACCCAGGTCCTGCCGCCCGAGCCGCCACCGTCCGGATCGGTGAGCGTGCTGGCGCTCCCGGACTCCACGCCGGTGACGGTCGCGGCCGTCTACCGTTTGGCCGAGTACGACTCGCTGACGGCGGCCGAACGAGCGAGCCGCGGGCCGGGATCCGATACGGCCGTAACCGATACGGCGAGAGCGGCAGCAGCGGCAGATACGGCTGCCAGGCCGGTCGCCGTCGCTCGCCCTCGCGCGCCCGAGGTCGCCGGCGGCCAGGTCGCGGACACCACCCGAGCCCGTAGGGCCGCCGCGGACACCTCGCGCGCCGCCCGCTTGCTTCGCGAGCGGCCCAAGTTGAGCAACGTGCTGATGGTGCGGCTGGAGCAGCCGCTCGCGCCGGGCGGACGGTATCTGGTGCTGACGGACCTGCCCAACATGCTGGGCGTCCGGGGAGCGGGGCGGCAGGTAATTGCCGTGCCGGAACGCGCAAGATGAGCACGCCGAACGGCGGCGGTGCATCGTGCATGACCGATTCTCTTGAGCGACTCAACCGCAGAGATCGCAGAGATCGAAAAGAGAGATCGCAGAGGTTGCTCTTGTGAGAGACCCAAACCATCCCCCTCTGCGCTCTCTGCGCTCTCTGCGGTGAACAACGCGCCGCTATCCCAGCCCGGGCTATGAGCCATGCCTGACTCGCGAGGCCGCCTTCCTGCCGTGCACACGCTGCTGGCCGAGGCCGAGCGGGCCGGCCTGCTCCAGACCGCGCCGCGCCAGGTGGTCGTGGACGCGATCCGGGCGGCCCTCGCCGTGGCCCGCGACGCGAACCGCGAGGTCCCAGAGGACGGGTGGCTGGCCGAGGTCTCGCGCCGCCTCGCCGAAGAGGAGCGGCCGTCGCTCACGCGCGTGGTCAACGCCACGGGCGTGGTGCTGCACACCAACCTCGGGCGGGCCCCGCTGGCCCGGTCGGCCCGTGCCGCGCTGGAGCGGGCCGCGGGGTACTCCACGCTGGAATACGACCGGGACGCCGGGGAGCGGGGCTCGCGCCAGGCGCACCTGCGCGGGTGGCTCACCCAGGTGACGGGAGCCCAGGACGGAATCGTGGTGACCAACGCGGCGGCGGCCTTGCTGCTCGTGGTCAACGCGCTGGCGCATCAGGGCGAGACCATCGTCTCGCGCGGCGAGCTGGTGGAAATCGGCGACGGCTTTCGGCTGCCGGAGATCATCGGCCAGAGCGGCAGCGTGCTGGTGGAGGTCGGGACCACCAACCGGACCCGCCTGGCGGACTACGAGCGCAGCTTGAGCCCGCGCACCCGGGCGGTGCTCAAAGTGCATCGCTCGAATTTCCGTCTCGAGGGGTTCACTTCCGAGGCAACGATCGCGGAGCTGGTTCAAGCCATGCGCGCGCGCGCCATCCCGGTGGTCCACGACGTGGGCAGCGGCCTGTTGATGAACCTGGAACCCTACGGCCTGTCGGGCGAGCCGCTGGTCCAGGACAGCGTCGCGGCCGGCGCGCTGGTGGTGTTCTCGGGCGACAAGCTCTTGGGGGGCCCGCAGGCGGGCATCATCGTCGGTCCCGCCGAGCTGGTGGCCGGGATCGCCCGCCATCCGCTCTACCGCGCGCTGCGTCCCGACAAGAGCACCATCGCCGCGCTGGAGGCCACGCTGGCCCACTACCGCGATCCCGCCAGCGCGCTCCACGAAATCCCGACGCTGGCGATGCTCACGGCGGACTCGAGAACGCTCAAGCGACGGGCGGCACGCCTGCGCAAGCGCCTCGGCGCCGGCGGGCTGATCCCGGGCTCCTCGTCCGTGGGCGGTGGGGCGTTCCCCGAGGCGACGCTGCCCACGACCCTGGTCGCGTTGGCGCCGGACTCTTGCGATACCTTCCTCGCGGCATTGAGGCGGCACGAACCGCCAGTGATCGCGCGGGCGCATGAGGGGAAGGTGGTGCTGGACGTGCGCACGATTGCGGACGACGAGTTCGACCTCGTCGCGGATGCGGTGAAGCAGGCGCTATGAAAAGCGTTGTCCGTTCTCCGTTATCCGTTATCCGTTGTCCGCGGTGCCTCGGAAGACGGACAACGGAAAACGGACAACGTTGTCCTCTGCGTGCTCTGCGCTCTCTGCGATCTCTGCGTTGAGTCCCGTATGAACTACACGTTCGCAAATCCGATGCAGGTGGCCGTGCTGGCCTCCGGCGGCGGCACCAACCTCCAGGCGCTTCTCGACGCATGCCACACCGGAGCCCCCGCGCGGGTGGTGCTGGTGGTGAGTGATAAGGCGAACGCCGGCGCATTGGCCCGGGCCCGCGGAGCCGGCGTCGAGACGCATCACCTCGCGGTCCCCGCCGACGGCGCCGCGCTCGAACGAGCCCTGACCGACCGGCAGGTGGATCTCGTGGTGCTCGCGGGTTACCTGAAGCTGGTGCCCGCCAACGTGGTGGCGGCGTTCGCCGGTCGGATGATTAACATTCACCCCGCCCTGCTCCCGGCCTTCGGCGGGCAGGGCATGTACGGCCTGAAGGTCCACCGGGCCGTGCTGGATTCCGGCGCGACCCTGTCCGGCGCTTCGGTGCACCTGGTGAACGCCGAGTACGACCGGGGGCCGATCGTGGCGCAGTGGCCGGTGCCGGTGAAGCCCGGCGACACGGCCGAGTCCCTCGCGGCGCGGGTGCTCGAGGTCGAGCACCGATTGCTGCCGGCGGTGGTGCTGGCGGCGGCGACGGCGGGACGCGTGGTGCCCCTGGTTCCGGGACGCGACTTCGGCCCGCCTGACCTGATCCCGGACACGCGCCTTACGCCGGGGGGTTCGCAAGGATGAACGGCTTCACCGCAGAGACCGCAGAGAATGCAGAGAGCGCAGAGATTGAAGGATGTATGGGTATGTCACAGCCGTTCAGAAAACCCTCTGTGCCCTCTGCGCCCTCTGCGCCCTCTGCGTTCTCTGCGGTGAACGATGACAAGTGATGACGCTATGCCCAGAGCCCTGATCTCGGTCTCCGATAAACGCGGCCTGGTGGAGTTCGCCCGCGGGCTGGTCGAACTGGGCTGGGAGATCATCTCCACCGGTGGCACGGCGCACGCGCTGGAGCAAGCCGGCGTCGCGGTAACGCCGATCGACACCGTCACCCAGTTCCCCGAGATCATGGACGGCCGCGTCAAGACGCTGCACCCCGCCGTGCACGGCGGCATCCTGGCGCGACGCGACGTCCCGGGCCACGTCGCCGCGCTGGCGCAGCACGGGTTTCACCCGATCGATCTCGTGGCGGTGAACCTCTACCCGTTCCGCGAGACGATCTCCCGTCCGGGCGTGAGTCTGCCTGAGGCCATCGAGCAGATCGACATCGGCGGCCCCTCCATGCTGCGCTCCGCCGCCAAGAACCACGCCTTCGTGGTGGTGGTGTCGGATCCCGCCGACTACGGGCGCGTGCTCGAGGCGCTGAAGGCTGGGGGGGTGAGCCAGGAACTCCGTCGCGAGCTGGCGGCCAAGGTGTTTCAGCACACCTCCGCCTACGATGGCGCCATCGCCGGCTACCTCGGAGCCGCGGACCAGGACCTCCCGCCCGCGCTGGCCCTCGTGCTCAACCGGCTGCAGACCCTCCGCTACGGGGAGAACCCCGATCAGCGCGCGGCCCTCTACGCCCTCCAGGAGCCGCGCGGGGTCTCCGACCTGCGCCAGCTCCAGGGCAAGGAGCTGTCGTTCAATAACCTGCTGGACCTGGACGCGGCCACCCTGGCGCTGGCGCCGTGGACCGACCGGCTGGCGTGCGCCATCATCAAGCACACCACGCCCTGCGGCATCGCGCTGGGCGCCACCACGGAACAGGCCTACGCCCGAGCCCTGGCGACCGATCCCACGTCCGCGTTCGGCTCGGTGGTGGCGTTCAACACGGTGGTGGACGCGGCGACCGCGGGCGCCATGGCCGATCTCTTCGTGGAGGCGGTGGTGGCCCCGCGCTTCCACGACGACGCGGTGGCGGTGTTCGCCAGGAAGAAGAACCTGCGGGTGGTGGAGCTTCCGCTCCCGGACGGAGGGGGAGGCCTCGATTTCAAGCGGGTGCGCGGCGGCCTTCTGGCCCAGGATCGGTTTCGCTTCGACTGGCGCGAGTCCGACTGGCGGGTTGCCACCAAGCGAGTGCCGACCGACGCCGAGTGGCGCAACCTCCGGTTCGCCTGGGCCGCGGTGGCCGCGGTCAAGTCGAACGCCATCCTGCTGGCGCGCGACGAGGCGGCCGTTGGGATCGGCGCGGGCCAGATGAGCCGAGTGGATGCGTCCTTCCTGGCCGTCCACAAAGCCCGGCAGGCCGGGCACGACCCCAAGGGGGCGGTGTTGGCGTCTGACGCGTTCTTCCCGTTCGCAGACGGGGTGGAAGAAGCGGCCCGGGCGGGGATCACCGCGATCATCCAGCCTGGCGGCTCGGTGCGGGACGCCGACGTCGTCGCGGCGGCGGATGCCGCCGGGATCGCGATGGTGCTTACCGGGAAGCGCCAGTTCCGGCACTAGCAGCCACGGCCGGCTGCCAAGATTCCACCGCCCGCGCCAGCAGCCCCGGCCTGCATCGCGAGATTCACCGCAGAGAACGCAGAGGAAAACGAGAGGGCGCAGAGGTGGATGTGATATGGACTGACAAACACCCTTCGAGCACACAGAGAAACAACCTCTGCGTTCTCTCTTTTCTCTCTGCGCCCTCTGCGGTGAATGACGCGGACGGTGCCTAGCAACAGTCCGCCCCACCCCGGCACGGCGTCGGGCCTGGTGCAACCGCCGTACCTGGCGGCGGCCGGCGCGTTCGCGGTCATCCTGGCGCTGTACGTCGTGACCATCGCGCCAACCACGCAATTCTGGGACACCTCCGAATACATCGCGGCCGCCAAGGTGCTGGGCATCCCGCATCCGCCCGGCAACCCGCTCTTCGTGCTGATCGCCAGCGTCTGGGGCATGCTGCCGCTGGCGGCGCACTACGCGCTGCGGATCAATCTCCTCGCGGCGACCACCACGGCCGCCGCGGCCGGCTTCTTGTTTCTCGTCGCCGAACGAATGCTGGTGCCCGCCACCGCCCTGCCCCGCTGGCTCCGCCTGCTGGCCGCCGGCGCGGGAAGCCTGGTGGGGGCGGCGTCGTTCACGGTGTGGAACCAGGCGACGGTGAACGAGAAGACCTACACCATCAGCCTGCTTTCGATCACCCTGGTCATGTGGCTCATGGTGCGATGGGCGGATGTGGTCGGCGCCGACTCGCGGGACCGCGGAACGGGGGCAGGGGCCGACCGATACCTCGTGCTCATCGCCTACATCCTGATGCTGACGACGGGCAATCACCTGATGGGCTTGCTGGGCGCACCGCTGGTGGCGGTGTATCTGCTCTGGACCGAGCCGCAGGCGCTGGGGCGCTGGCAGCTCTGGGCGGCGATCGCGGTCGCCCTGCTGGTCGCCACCAGCGTGTGGGCGTTCTTGCCGGTCCGCGCGCCCCATTTCCCGCCCATCAACGAAGGCGAGCCCACTACCTGGACGGCCCTCAAGGCGGTCCTGCTGCGGGAGCAGTACCAGAAACCGCCCATCACCGTTCGCCAGGCGGACTTCATCTCGCAGATGAGCAACTACGTGCAGTACTTCTCCTGGCAGTATGCCAGAGACTGGGGCGCCTCGGCGCGGGCGTTTTTCGCGGTGATCTTCGCGGGGCTGGGGCTGGCGGGCGCCTGGCGCCAGCTCAAGCGCGACCGGCAGGCGGGGATCGCGATGCTGGCGGTCCTGTTCACGATCACCGTCGTGCTGGTGTACTACCTCAACTTCAAGTACGGCTTCTCGTACCGGCCGGCCGAGAACCTCGAGCGAGAGGTGAGGGAGCGCGACTATTTCTTCGTGGCCTCGTTCCTCCTGTGGGGGATCTGGGTGGCTATCGGCCTGGGCGTACTGGTCGAGACCATCGGCGCCTGGATCGGCGAACGCCTGCCGGAGCAGCGACGCTGGCGCTTGGCGGCGCCGGCGCTGGCGCTCGGCTTGATCCCGGTGGCCGGCAACCGCATCAGCGCGTCGCGCGCCGGCGAAACCCTGCCGCGGGACTTCGCGATCGACCTGCTGCAATCGGTGGAGCCCTATGCCATCCTCATCACCACGGGCGACAACGACACCTTCCCGCTGTGGTACGCGCAAGAGGTGGAGGGCATACGGCGGGACGTGATCATCGCCAACCAGTCCCTGATGCGGACCGACTGGCACCTCCGCCAGATCAACCGGCGCCCAAGCTTCCCGTTCGACGCGTCGGAGGCGGCGCCACCCTATCGCGACACGCCGTGGCCGGCGCCCGCCGGCCGACCCTTCTCGCTCACCGATCAGCAGCTCGATGCGCTGCCCGAGGTCTACCCGCTCTCCCGCCCCGCGGAGTTCCGGCTGGATTCGCTGGTCCTCCAGATGCAACCTACGACCCTCTTTCGAGACGACCTGGCCACCCTTCAGCTCATCCGCGACAACCTGGGGAAGCGGCCCATCTACTTCTCCCGCACCACCGGTGGCTACCCGGACGACATGGGGTTCACCCCCTACCTGGTGACCCAAGGGCTGGCTCGGAAGCTCACGCCCGCCCCGGTCCGGCCGGCACGCGGCCTGGTGTTCGACCGCCGGCTGGGCTGGGTAGACCTGGAGCGGACGCGGCGCCTGTTGTTCGACGTGTATCACCCGGAGAGCGCCGCCCGGCGGCGGCCGCTCGGGTGGCTGGACCGGCCATCGGAGGGCATGCTCGTGGTGTATGGCCTGACCTACGCCGTCTATGCCGACCTGGCCCGAGCGCCGCAGGGGAATCTGCCTGCTAATCCGGCACTGGCGGCCCGGGCGGACAGCCTGGCGCAGGCCGTATTCGCCAACACGAGTTTCGGGATCGCGGCGTTCCGGTGACCCGCGAGGTGCTGGCCGCGAACCTCTGCGCTCAGGCCATTTATCATCCGAGATTCATCATTGAGACCGCTCGGCTCCCCTTTCTCCCTGGCCGCGGAGATCGCTTAACAGGTTGCTTCATAATACGTTAGGTCCTCCTTGCGCCCCCTGGTTGACAAACGCGCGCCCATGCCGCACTTTGGTGACGCTCAGAACCTCCTTTACAAAAAAACGACAGAAGCTTTAACTCGCGCGCTCGCTGGAGGTGCACTCTGGCAGCCGGTGCCAATTGTGTATTGGGCAGTCCTACCCTCGCGTTTCCTAGAACCCACTCCAAAAGGAGGGCGGGTATGAAGTATCACGCGTTGTTCAGGTGGACGTTTGCGATCGCCGGGGCGTTGGCCCTGTGGGTCGCGAACGCAGCGCCCGCGACGGCGCAGCAGCGTGGAACGATTCGCGGCATGGTCCGCGAGGCGTCCTCGCAGCGGCCGGTCGCGGGCGTGGAGATCTTCGTCCCAGGCACGCAGATGCGGACTACGACCGACGCCCAAGGTCGGTTCGAGTTGACCGGCGTGCCGGCGGGCGGCGCGCAGGTGCGGGTCCGCGCGCCTGGCTACAGCAGCGCGCTGGCGACCACCATGGTCGTCGCGGGGCAGGCCGTCACGGTGGATTTCGCGCTCAACACCTCCGTGGTCGCCTTGGACGAAGTGGTGGTCACCGGCACCGGCGCCACCGTGGAGCGCAAGCAGCTGGGCAACACCATCGCGACCGTGAAAGCGGAGGTGATCGACGCGGCCCCGGTGCGCAGCTTCTCCGAGGCCATCGCCGCGCGTGAAGCTGGCGTGTCCATCTTGCCGTCGTCGGGCTCGACGGGCGAGGGAGCGCGAATTCGCATTCGCGGCAACGCCAGCCTCTCGCAGAACAATGAGCCCGTGGTCTACGTGGACGGCGTCCGCGTGGATCGGGGCAGCACAACCATAAACAGCCCTACGGGGGTTCCGTCCCGGCTCGACGATATCAACCCCGAGCAGATCGAGCGGGTGGAAATCCTCAAGGGCGCCGCTGCGGCCACACTGTACGGCTCCGAAGCGTCGGCGGGGGTGATCCAGATCTTCACCAAGCGAGGTACGCAGGGCCGGCCCAAGTTCAGCTTCCGGATGGACCAGGGCATCGCCAAGTACCCCAAGGGCCGGTTGGAAGACAACTGGGCCTGGGCCCGGAACGCACTCCAGGCCGACACCATCAACGCCCTGTTCACGGGCGTCCCGATCAACTGGGGTCTGGGTGATGACGGCGACGGCCAGGTAGACCCATTTGAGATCTTCTCCGTGCCTTCCGTGTCACCGGCGGCGTATTACGGCACTGGGTACAACGCCACCTACTCAATCAACGTGTCGGGCGGTGGCGCGGACGCCACCTACAACGTGGCGGGTCGGCTCGCGACGGAGGATGGACCCTACGACCTGACCGAGCTGGTGGGGCCCTTCTTCCTCGGTCAAGGGCTTCTCAATTACGATCCCAAGAAGGTCGACATCAACCGCCGGTATCAGAGCTCGGCCACCGTCACCATGTTCCCCAAAGACAAGGTGACGTTGAACGTGGGGCTGATGTACAGCGACTTGAACCACCAGACGCCGGCGCAAGCCAACAACATTTACGGCGTGCAATCCGCCCTGCTGAACTCCCGGTTCTTCCCTGCCCACTGCCGCCCGTCCATCGCCCAGGGGCTGGGCAACGCGTACGGCGTGGACCCCAACCGGCCGGGCCACTGCGCCGGTCCGGGCAACGAATGGGGCACCCAATCCTTCGGCACGCCGCGCGAGGATGCCTTCCGGCGTCTCACGTCCGAGGGAGATCACTTCAACGGCAACATCAAGACGACGTATGAGCCGTTGCAGGGCCGGCTGCGGGGCGACTTGACGGTGGGGGCGGACATCACCAACAGCCGGGACGCCGACTTAGTTGTGTTCGGCAACAACGTCGACCAGTTCAGCACTCGCATCCCTGCAGGCTACAAGTACTTCTCGTCGAATTTCCACCGCGAGATTACGGTGGACGGCAAAGTGAACTGGAACGAGACGTTCGGTGCGCTCTCGTCCCAGGCCACGTTCGGCGGCCAGGGCTACATCACCAAGAACCACTTCCGCTCCGGAGAGGGCGACAACTTCCCGGGCCCCGGGTTGGAAGTCGCTTCTGCAGGCGCAGACAAGTTTGTCGGCGAGAGCTTCAGCGAGGTGGTCAACTTGGGGATCATGGCCCAGGAGCAGTTTGGGTACAACGAGTGGGCCTTCGTGACGCTGGGTGGCCGATGGGACCGCAACAGCGCCTTCGGCGAGAACACCTCCGGGGCGTTCTATCCCAAAGTCAACGCGTCGCTCGTGGTAAGCGACATGCCCAGCTGGAACAGCTCCCTGGTGTCCACCCTGCGGTTGCGCGGCGCGATGGGGAAGTCGGGGCTGCAACCCGGGGCGTTCGATCGGGTCAGCACCTTCGGCGCGGGCACCAGCGAGCTGGGGAGCGGGCTGGTCCCCAGCAATCTGGGGAACCCCGACCTCAAGCCGGAGGCGACCACGGAGTATGAGGGGGGAGCCGAAATCGCGTTCTTCGACAACCGGCTGGGGTTTGATGTGACCCGCTGGCAGCGCAAGACCAAGGACGCGCTCTACGCCGTGCAGTACGCGCCGAGCGGTGGTTTCCTCAACAGCCAGCTGACCAACATCGGCGAGCTGGAGGCCAAGGGCTGGGACCTGAAACTCAATGCCCTGGTGGTTGACAAGCCCGGCTTTTCGATCAACCTGTTCGCCAACGCCGCGTACCTGTTCCAGCAGGTGGTTGACCTGCAAGGCAGGCCCGCCATCAAGACCGGCGGCAGCTACGCCCGTTACCGCGGCTTCCTGAAGGAGGGCGAGATGCCGGGCGCGTTGCTCGGTGCCCAGATCCTCCAGCCGTGCGGGCAGACCCAGTATAGCAAGTGCCTGACCGGCGATCAGGTGCCGTTTGACACCAACGCTGACGGGGCACCTGACAGCCGGGCGCAGCTCGAGACCTACCTCTCCACGCTGCGGGACTGCGCCGGCGCCGTCCCGCGGAGCTACATGGATTGCTTCAACGCTCCGCTGGGCATCGGGCCGATGCTGGACGACAACGACGCTGACGGCGACTTCCTGGATAACTGCCTGGCGCCCGTTGCCGAGACTCGCGGCAAGACCAGGACCATGACCAAGGCTGACGGCAGCACGTACGAGATGTGTCTCTCCAAGCCGTGGCCGGACTGGTCGGGGGCCTTCGGCGCGAACGTCACGGTGTCCCGGAACTTCCAGATCACGACGATGTGGGAGTACCGGGCGGGGAACTACTACATCAGCAACCTGACCGACGGGTTCCGCAATTCCAGCCCGACGATCGGCCGTAACAACCAGCGCCCGGCGGAGCTGGAGTCCATCATGAACAACCCGGCGAGCACCGGGGCCGCCCGGGCTGCCGCACTGATCGAGTTCGCCGACGTGTACAAAGAGCTGACGCCTTACGACGGGCTCAACCTGCTCGAGAAGGGTGACTTCGTCCGGTGGCGCGAGATCGGCGTCACCTACAACGCCCCGGCGTCATTCGCCCAGAAGCTCGGCTTCAGCAACATGTCGCTCAACGTGAGCGGCCGGAACATAATGTTGTGGACCGGCTACCAGGGCATCGATCCCGAGATGAACGCCGTGTCCAGCCGGGGCGGTGGTGTGGACGGCAACTTCCTGGATTCCGTGGATGCCTGGGGATTTCCGCTCCCGCGCCGGTTCACCTTCTCGGTCCGCTTCGGCTTCTAACCGCCGGCGCCAGAACTAGGAGATCAGCCACATGAAGAACGATAGATGCAATGGAAAGGGGCGCTCCCGCTGGAGCGCCCCGCTCCTCGCGCTGGTCGCCGCCGGCCTGGTCGGATGCGGCAACCTGCTCGACGTGAATAACCCGAACAACATCGCAGCCGAGGACGTCGAGCTGCCCGTCGCGGCAGGCCCGCTGGTCAACGGGGCCTGGCGCATGGTGTCGTTCGGTGTCGCCAACAACATCATCCTCCTCGCGGACGCGGCCGATGAGATCGAGTTCTGCGGCTCGCGCGACGGGTGGAGCGAGCTGAACAAGGGCAAGCTGTCCAACGGGTACAACGAGTTTATCGATAACTCGCTGGGGAATGGTGGGTACCCAACGCTGGCCCAAGCCCGCTGGCTGGCCGATCAGGCGGTCACAACGCTGGAAACGCAGCAGGCCGCGGGCACGTTGATCAACACGACCAACCTTGCCAGGGCCTATCTGATCGCGGCCATCGCGTACACGACCATTGCAGACTTGTACGACGACTTCGTGGTGAACTCGGATCGCACCGAGCCGGGTACTCCCGTCGGCGAGGCCGGCATGCGAGCGCTGTACGACGTCGCGATCGGCTATCTCAACAAGGGCCTTCCCCTCGCCACCGCGACACTCGCGGTCCAGATTCGGATGACGCGGGCTCGGACCTACTTTGCCAAAGGCGTATGGGACCTGGTCGGGGGCACCAAGGCCCGCCCGGCTGGAACCGGCCTGGTCGCCTCCTCGGCAGACCTGACCGCTGCGGTAGCCGACGCTCAGGCCGCCCTGGCAGCGGCGTCGAGCCCGGACTACAAGTTCCAGTTCACCTACAGCTCGGCCACCGGGAGCAACTGGTTCGGATCTGAGATCAACTCCCGGCAGGAATTGCGGCTCTCGCCTCCGTACACGGCACGCGTCGGCTCCAACAAATGGGGTGCCACGATCCTGAACGATCCCATCGCGGGCACCCCAGACCCGCGCGTGGATGCCATCCAGAAGGGCTTCGCCGCGGCCGTCTTCTACGTACCGGTCACCATTACGTCGGCGCGGGAAATGCACCTCATCATCGCCGAGGCGGCGCTGACGGCGGGGAACACGGCGGGCTTCCAAACCGCAATCACCAACCTGCGGAACCTGGACGCACTGCCCGCTTGGACGGGGGCCGTGGGACAGCCTACCGCTCTGGCCATGCTGCAACACGAGCGGATGGCCAACATGTTCCTGACGGGGCGGCGCTTGGCGGACCAGTACCGCTTCAACATCCCAGCCGCCGAGTGGGATGCTACCGCCCAGGCCAGAACCGGGAACTGGTTCCTGCCCATCTCGGCGCGTGAGTGCTTGTCGAACGCCAACATTGGGGCGGCCGGCTGCTCCAGGTGATGGCGTAGGGTCTGTTTGATTGCTGAATGCAAAGCGGGCCGGTGTTACCAACCGGCCCGCTGGCTTTTGCGCCCTCGTTCCCGTGCGTCCCTAGAACGACCGCGAGCGGTCAGTCCCGCACGCCCCCCCAACCTCGCACCGATGCGGGTATGCCACCATCAGAAGGGGGGCCCTCTCCTGCCTGTGCCAGACGAACAGCCTCGAGGAAGCCCACCACAACAGCACCGGCAATGGCCACGGCGAGCGTCGTACGCTTGACCGAGAACCGATACTGGTCCACCTGTGATATGCCGCCTCTGGAGAAGTTGAACGTGGCGCCCAGGGCATCGTATTTGCGCCCAAGACGCGGGTAGAGCCACTTGGCGAACACGCCCAGCGAATCGCCGCCGCTCTGCGCCACGATCCCTTCGACCACCGCCACGTCCCGCAAGGTGGCCTCACCCAGGGGAACGTCCATGGGCGACGCCAGGTGCACCCGCACGTCGCTTCTCGGCGCCGGCAGCGGCTCAAGAGTGCCCGGTACATACTGGAAGCACCCAGCCAGGTACACCGGCAGCAGAATGGCTCCTACCGGGGCCAGGGTGTGTCTTCGTAGATCTGACATGAGGTTCACCATAGTCAACCTCCGACACCGCTCTTCGTTCGACCGTCTAAGGCTGCCCAGAGACTCTCACGGGCTGGATGCTGAACGCGTTGTCCCCCGCCTGCCCGTTCCCTAACTGCCCATCCTCGTTCAGTCCCCAGCAGTACGCCACACCTTGGGTCGAAAGACCGCACGCGTGGTGCGTGGCTGCGCTGATGGTGGCGAACTGGACGTTCCCGGAAACAGGATAGGGCGTGGCCGAGCATTCGGTGACCCTGCCGTTCTGGTCGAGGCACTGGCCCGGGACCTCCGCGCCCAGCTGACCCCACCCGTTGTATCCCCAGCAGTACCCGGCTTCGGTCTGCGCCTCGATCCCACAACTGAAATTGGCCCCCGCCGCCAGCGAGGTCCAGGCCATGCCACCGTCAACCGGCGTCGGGAGGAATTGGCTGTTCCCAAGCAGGGAATCCGTTGCCCCCAGCTGCCCCCACTGGTTTCTGCCCCAGCAGTACTCCGCCCCGCCAACCGCGCGGCTGCAGGTGTGGTGGAAGCCGACATCAACCTCGGCAAAGACGATCCCCGTTTGGACCTCCACAGGGGTCGCGCTAGCCGTGGTGTCTCCGGTGCCCAATTGACCGAACGAATTGCTGCCCCAGCAGTAGGCTTTGCCAGCAGAAGTAACGGCGCAGGTGTGGAAGCTACTCGCGCTGATTGACGCGAACTTGTGCCCGCCCGCCACGGCCGTCGGCCTATAGCGATCGGACGCGGTGCCGTCACCTAATTGGGAAAACTGGTTCCATCCCCAACAGTAGGCGGCGCTGTCGGCCGCAATACCACAGGTATACGAAGCGCCTGCGCCCAGCTTGAAGTAGGTGCGAGCGGCGTCAATACTGATCGGCGTGGTCTTATTCGCGGTCGTCCCGTCTCCCAACTGACCGTTGAGATTGAACCCCCAGCAATAGACCTTGCCTTGCGGGGTGAGGCCGCAGGTATGGCCGCCGCCTGGGGAGACCGCGGCAAGAAGTAGCGAGCCCAGGACCGGTACCGGCGCCTCCCGCGAAGACAGCGACCCGTCGCCGAGCTGCCCCCACTGGTTGTTTCCCCAGCAGTAGAGCGCCCCCCCCTCCACGATTCCACAGCTATGAATGAGTCCAGCCGCTACCGAGGTGAAGGCCGCCGGCAGGGGCCCGGG
>Ga0209002_10000504_pt1 | contig 31540 bp, 24 predicted proteins | sample Rifsed16ft2_FD_184010 | JGI IMG/M metagenome (GOLD analysis project Ga0209002, IMG submission 184010) | Soil microbial communities from Rifle, Colorado, USA - sediment 16ft 2 (version 2) | ecosystem: Environmental > Terrestrial > Deep subsurface > Rock core/Sediment | place: Rifle, Colorado...
AACTTCAAAATCCTCCACGGCACGATGACCACCATCCATTCCTACACCAACGACCAGCGGGTGCTCGATCTGCCGCACAAGGATCTGCGGCGCGCTCGGGCGGCGTCGCTTTCCATGATTCCGACGACTACCGGCGCCGCCAAAGCGCTGCACCTGGTCATTCCGGAGTTGAAGGGCAGACTGGACGGCTACGCCATGCGCGTGCCCACCCCCAACGTCTCGGTGGTGGACTTGACCGTTACGACGGAAAAGCCGGCCACCGCCGATCAAGTGAATGCGGCGATGAAGGCGGCGGCCGAGGGGCCGATGAAGAGCATCCTCGAATACACCGAAGAGGACCTGGTTTCCTCGGATTTCAAAGGGAACCCGCACTCGGCCATCATTGATGCCCACTTCACCAAGGTCGTCGGCGGCAATTGCGTCAAAGTCCTGGCCTGGTATGACAATGAGTGGGGTTATTCCTGCCGCCTGCGCGACCTGATCAAATTTCTGGCGACAAAAGGTTTTTAGGCAATGAACGCTGCTTGTGAGGCGGCGCGCTTCGTCCGTTTTGTCCTCAGTAAACGCCAGGAGACGGGGACCACCGGTGCCGAAACTTTCTGTTCGTGAGCTGGACCTGAAGGGCAAACGCGTTTTCATGCGCGTGGATTTCAACGTTCCCCTCACGGCGGAGGGCGACGTGGCCGAAGACACCCGTATCCGCGCCTCGCTCGAGACCATTCGCTACGCGGCGAGCCAGGGGGCCAGGGTGATTTTGGCCTCCCACCTGGGCCGGCCCAAGGGTAAGCCCGATCCGCGGATGAGCCTCCGGCCGGCGGCAACGCGCCTGAGCGAATTACTTGGCCAGCCGGTTACCTTTGCCGAAGACTGCATCGGCGCTCCCGCGCAACTTGCAGCCGCCGCTTTGCGCCCGGGCCAGGTCCTCCTGCTTGAAAATCTTCGCTTTCACAAAGAAGAAGAGGCCAACGACGCCCATTTTTCTCAAGCGCTGGCAGGTCTCGCCGATCTTTATGTCAACGACGCCTTCGGCTCAGCCCACCGCGCCCATGCTTCCACCGAGGGCATCACCCGATTCGTGCCCGCGGCCGCGGCGGGCTTTCTCATGGAAAAGGAGCTGACCTATCTCGGCAAGGCGATTTCCCGGCCCGACCGCCCCTACGTGGCCATTCTCGGCGGCGCGAAGGTTTCCGACAAGATCGAAGTCGTGGAAAATTTGATGAAGCTCACCGACGCCATGTTGATTGGTGGCGGCATGGCCTATACGTTTCTCAAGGCGCGAGGCATCCCGGTGGGCAGGTCGCTGGTCGAGGACGACAAGCTCGACCTCGCCCGGAAGGTCCTGGACGATGCCGCCAGACGACACTTTCCCTTCAAGCTGCCGATCGATCACGTCGTCGCGGAAAAGCCCGACGCCGCCCCGAGCGGCATGGTGCCCGTGGAAAAGACTCCCGCGGACCAGATGGGTTTGGACATCGGCCGCCAGACGATCAACGAATACTGTGGCCGCATCGCCGGCGCGAAAACAATTGTCTGGAACGGCCCCATGGGCGTGTTTGAAAAATCTCAGTTCGCCCGCGGAACGATGGCCGTAGCCGAGGCAGTGGCCAAATCCGGCGCGACGAGCATTATTGGCGGGGGCGATTCGATTGCCGCGGTGCAGATGGCCGGCGTGGCCGACCGCATCACTCACATTTCCACCGGAGGCGGCGCTTCGCTTGAGTTTCTGGCAGGCTACAAGCTGCCCGGCGTGGAAGCGCTCACTGACAGATGAGGCGGGTGCCCAAGGCCATGTCATGCTGAGCGCAGCGAAGCATCTGAATCCGGATTCTTGGCCAGTCAGGACGGGCTCACAATGACGACAGGAGAAGTGTAGTGCGACGCCCGGTCATTGCCGGCAACTGGAAGATGCACAAGACGCGCGTGGAGACCCGCGGGTTCTTGCTGAAGCTTCGCCCGCTTATCGCCCGTTCGACTCACTGTGATGTGGTGGTGGCGGCGCCCTTCACCAACCTGGAGACAGCCATTGATGCGGCGCGCGGCTCCGACATTGCCGTCGCTGCCCAGGACGTTCACTGGGAGAAGGAAGGTGCCTTTACGGGTGAAGTTTCCGCCGGCATGCTGGCCGAGCTGGGCTGTGAATATGTCATCGTGGGCCACTCGGAGCGCCGGCAGTATTTCGCGGAGACGGATGGAACCGTCCAGAAAAAAACCATCGCCGCCATCGAGGCCGGGCTCGTGCCCATTACCTGCCTCGGTGAGAGGCTTAGCGAGCGCGAGGCAAATCGGACGGAAGTGGTTCTGGATCAACAATTTGTGTGTGCCTTCGCCGCGTTGACGGGGCAGCAATTCTCCCGTATCATCCTTGCGTATGAACCAGTTTGGGCCATCGGCACCGGGCGAACCGCCACGCCGGAACAAGCCACCGAGGCGCACCATTTCTTGCGGCGGCTGGTGGCTCGACACTTTGGAGAAGCGTGCGCCGCTGAGCTGCGCATCCTTTATGGCGGCAGCGTCAAACCCAGCAACATCAAAGGGCTCATGGCGCAGGTCGAAATAGACGGCGCGCTCGTCGGCGGCGCGAGCCTCGACCCGGAGGCCTTTGCCGCCATCGTTAATTTTTAGTGCCGCTCCCACTGCTTTGAGGTAGGCGACTGGGACGCGGGATGGGGAGAGTACCCAGGCGCCTGGCGGGTAGGGCGATGGGGTAGGCGCGACCGGCTCTCGCGATAATGGGAACGGCTGGGGAAAGGATCACAAGACCGATGCAGGAAAAAGTCTATTGGGTTTTGGCGCTGGTGGTGGGGGTGGGGTTGATTTTCCTCGGTTGGCGCTATCCCTACGTGCTGAGCACATTTCATATTCTGCTGTGTTTTATCTTGATCCTGGTTGTCTTGCTCCAGAGCGGCCGGGCGGCTGATCTTGCCGGAGCCTTCGGCGGGTCAGGCAGCCAGACGGCTTTCGGCCCGCGCGGCGCGGCGACCTTTCTCTCCAAGGCCACTACCTACGCGGCCATCCTTTTCATGGTGACTTCGTTGGCTCTGGCGATCAAGGCTTCGCGGCCGACCGCCGGCTCCGTCTTGGAGGGGGGCACGCAACCGGCTCCGGCAGCTCCCTCGCCGGCGCCGACGGCTCCTGCTCCTTCGCCACCGACGCCCGGTGCGCCCTCTCCCACGAAGTAGTTCGGCGGTGATCGCGGCGGACGGTCTTTACAGCTCTTTTCTCGTTGGCTAGAATCGTTCGTGTTCGCCCTCCTTGCGGTCGTGGCGGAATTGGCAGACGCACCAGCTTGAGGGGCTGGCGGTAGCAATACCGTGTGAGTTCGAGTCTCACCGACCGCACCAACACCAATCCCCTTGCATCGCCCCTTGGCGACATCCGCTTATCGCTGAGAGATGTGCGTTCCGCCGATGAATACGCGGTCTCCCCGGGCGCTTCCATGGGGTGACGGTGTGGCGGCGTCGAGGAGCAATAGCTGAGCATTGGCCGGGAAATGGCCGAGCAATGGCCAGCAAGTGCCGAGCCAGCAAAGAGCAAGCGACCAGCAAGAATGGGCGGCTGTGGTCGGTCGGGAAAGACGTGGTTGCCCTCCAAGCACAGGGACATGGTAAACCGAACCGCTCCCATGAATTCGGCCTACTGAGTTTCGACTCCAGCCAAGCGGAGTGGCTCGCCGACGTTGCGACGGAGGTCATCCCAGAGGGAATCGGGCAGGGAGAAAAAGACTTCAACGACACGCGGGTCAAATTGCGTGCCCGCGCAACGACGAATTTCCGCCTTGGCAGCCTCGAGCGAAAGGGCTTTGCGGTAGGGGCGGTCGGAGATCATAGCGTCAAGGGTGTCGGCCACCGCAAAAATGCGCGCCCCCAGGGGTATCGCCTCGCTCTTCAACCCGCGAGGATAGCCCGTCCCATCAAAACGTTCCTGATGAGCGCGTACGATTTCGGCGGCCTCCTTCAAAAACGGAATCCTCTCCAGGATGCGGTAGCCGATATCGCAGTGTTTGCGGACGATATTGATCTCTTCGGCAGTCAGGTGGGTCGGCTTTCGCAGGATCTCGTCCGGGATACCCATCTTGCCAATGTCGTGGAGAAACGCCGCCCGAGCCAGGACGCGCAGCTCATCGCCCTTGATGTCCATCGCCTTGGCCATGGCGATGGTGAAAGCAGTGACGCGCTGGCAGTGGCCCTCCGTCTCCGAATCCTTCAAGTCCAGCGCCCCCCCAAGCGCCTCCAGCGTATAGTCGTACGATTTTTCAAGCTCCCTCAGGGCCATGGAGAGCTGGCGAGTTCGCTCCTGCACCAGTTGTTCCAGGTTGCGCTGGTAGTTTTGGTTTTCAAGGACCAGGCGGCGATGTTCCAGCGCCCGTTGCACGCTCAAGTAGAGCTGCTCTTTCTCGAACGGCTTCAGGATGTAGTCATAGGCACCTTTGCGGAGAGCGTCGAGGGCAGTGGAGATGTCGTGCACGGCGGTGATCATGATCACCGGCACGTCCTCGTATTTTTGCCTGATCCGCTCCAACAGTTTGAGGCCGTCCATTTCCGGCATGACCACGTCGCTGAGGACCAGGTCATGGCCGTTGCGGGCGAGAGATTCCAGGGCATGCAGCGCGTTCGCGGCAGCGCTGCAGTCATAGCCGACCGCTCCCAGGAGAGTCGTCACCACTTCCCGGATGGCTTCTTCGTCGTCAACGACCAGAATGCGGGCATTGGGCATCAACAGACAACTCCTCGTCCGAACCAGCTATTATAGTGTAAACGTCAATGCCCGCTTGCGGAATTACTTGTTTTTTTTGGGCAGAAAGCGGAGAATGTGCCCAGCCTTCCCTTGCTGGTAATCCGCAGCACATCCCAACGCACGAGCGGCGCTGTCCCCGTGTGCAGAGGAGGCCCTGAGGTTGGCGCAACAGGGGTTGTTGGCCGTCTATTTCTCGGAAGCGTCGGCAATCTTTGTCCTTCTGCTGACGCTGATTCTCCTTTTTCGTTCCTACCGCGAGCGCTATTTCGCAGCTTGGATTTTCGGTTGGTTCATCTATTTTGCCTACTCTCTGTTTGCTCTGCTGAACTACTGGCAGCCTCGCCCCTTATGGCTCCTGCTGGCACGCATCGGGTTCTTCGCTGGCACCCTGTTGCTCCTCTACGCGGTCATCGAATATCTGGGTTATCGCCGCTTTGCCTTTGTGGTGCCGGCCTTCGCGGTGATCGGGGCCGTTTGGTCCCTGCTTCAAGCGGAATATCTGGCCGATCGGTTTTGGGCAGCCACCGTTACCACTCTCCTTCACATGGCGCTCTTCCTGCTTGCTGGCTCTCTCCTGGCCTGGCGCAAATGGGGCAGCGCCAATCTGGGCGACAAGATTTTAGCCGCCGCCTTTTCTCTCCATGGGATTCATATGGTGGACTCGCAGTTCTGGTCGGAACAGACCGGACTGCTCTTGCGCGTCTCGATCAATGGCTGGTTGGAGGTGGCTCTGGGCGTCGGCATGGCAGTCCTCGTGCTCGACGATGCCCGCGCCCGGGCCGAGCGTCTCAACCGCAAGCTGAATCGCATCAACAGCATTACCGCCGTCGCCAGTCAGTCCCTTTATCTGGATGAGATGCTCCGCAACAGCCTCGACCAGATTTTAGAAACCATGGCCTTCAAGCATGGCATCATCCGCCTGGTCGAAGAAAGTCCGGAACGGGCCTTGGTGGCCCGCGTCTGGCGCGGGTTCCCGGAAAGCTTTATGCAGCGACGCCGTGCCATTCCCTTTTCCGACCCCATCGCCCAGGCCATGGAGCGGGACCGTCCCCTCGCCGTTTATTTCGACGACTCCACTCCGACGCCGCTCCGGCAGATCCTCGGCGAGGCTGGCGTTCACTCCGCTCTTGTGGTCGGATTGCGCGCCAAGGACCGAGCCCTCGGTCTTCTTGGCATTGCCTCGATCGATGCCTATGTTTTTACGACGGAGGAGATCGACTTCCTCCACTCGGTGGCCAATCAGATCGGGGTCATGGTGGAGAACGCGCGCTTGTTCAGCCAGGTGGTCAATGCTCAACTGCAATGGATGAATACCTTCGACTCCATCCAGGATCCGATCTTGGTCCACGACAGCCAGAACGTCATTCGGCGAATCAATCGCGCCTTTGGCGAGCGCATAGGCCGGACTCCGTCGAAAATCGTCGGCAGAGATATCTCGGAAGTATTCGGCACGGGCCGCAAGGCAGCCTGCCGTTTTTGCATGGCCCTCGACGCCGGCGAGGAAATCCACGAAGCTGCCCTTGGCGGTCACTTCCTCGTTTCGACATCGCGGCTGGCCGACAAGGAAGGCCAGAACGAGTTTGTTCATGTCCTCCGCGATATTTCCGATCGCAAGGGGATGGAAGAGCGCTACCTGAACCTCTTTCACAATGTCCAGGAAGGTGTATTCATTTCGACCCCGGCCGGACGCTTCGTTGATTTCAACGAGGCCTTCATGCGGATGCTCGGTTACACCCGCCGGGAAGAACTCCTCGCCGTGGACATTGTGAACCAGCTCTACGTTCGCCCTGAACAGCGCGAGGCATTGAAGAAGCTCCTTGCCGAAAAGGGCAACGTCATGGGCTACGAACTGGACGTGAGGAAGAAGACGGGCGAACTCATCGCCCTGTCGGAATCCAGCTTCGCCGTCCGCGACGTCTCAGGAAACATCGTCGAATACCAGGGCTTTGTCCTCGACGTGACCGAACAGAAACGCACCGCCGAAGAAATCCGCCGGCGCAACCGCGAGCTTTCGGCTCTCAACTCCATCGCCAGCACTCTCTCCCAGTCGCTCGACCTCGATGAAATTCTAGGCAAAGTGCTCCGCCAGGTGGTCGAGCTCTTTTCCATGGACACGGGGGCCATCTATTTGATGCCTCCCGGCACTGCTCTCCTGGAGCGCAAGGCGGTTCTCGGACTCCGCTCCGAATTTGCTCATCGCTTCCCGCCCTTGCGCCTGCCGCCGGACCTCCTCGATCACCTCACCAGAGCGCACACGAACGTCCTGACCATGCAGCACCTCCCCTTCGTCCCGCCCATTTTCCGGGAAATTATGGACAAGGAAGGCTTGCATACGACTTTCCTGGTAATTCTCTGGTCGAAGGATAGAATCGTCGGCGGCCTGGCGGTGGGCAGCCGCTCGGTGCGAGAGTTTTCGCCAGCTGACCTCAGCCTGCTAACCGCAGTCGCCAACCAGATTGCCGCTGCCGTGGAGAAAATCCGTCTCTATGAAGAAACTCTCCGTGCCTACGATGATCTGCGGCATACCCAGGAACAGTTGCTGCAAAGCGAAAAGATGGCTGCTGTCGGCCAGCTCATCAGCGGCGTGGCCCATGAATTGAATAATCCGCTGACCGCTATCCTGGGTTACAGCCAGCTCCTGCAGAACAATCCCGAGGTGGGACCCAAGGCCAACGAATACACGGAAAAGCTGCTGCGCCAGGCGCAGCGCACCCACCGCATTGTCCAGAACTTGCTCAGCTTTGCCCGCCAGTCCAAGCTCGAACGCCACCTGGTGGATATCAACCGCGTCATCGAAGACACCATCACTCTCCGCGAATATGACCTCAAGTTAAACAACGTGCAGGTGGACCGGCAACTGGAAGCTAAACTCCCCGCCACCACCGGCGACCCTCACCAGCTTCAGCAGGTCTTTCTCAATATCCTCAACAACGCTTGCGATGCCATCCAGCAGAAGCAAAACGGAAAGGGCAAAATAGAAATCCGCACCTTCTCTCGTGACGGCCACATCATCGTCGAATTTGCCGACAACGGTCCGGGGATCAAGGATCCTTCCAAGGTCTTTGACCCCTTCTACACCACCAAGGCGGTGGGCAAGGGGACCGGCCTCGGCCTGAGCATCTGCTACGGCATCGTGGGCGAACACGGCGGGGAAATTTCCGCCGAAAACCGCAAGCCTGCGGGCGCCCTGTTTCGCGTCAGGCTGCCCATTCTTACCGGCGGTGCCAAACCCGTCGCGGCAGCGGCTTCCTCCCTCCAGGAAGTCCCGGCCGGCGCCCGCATCTTGTTGGTGGACGACGAAGAAGCCGTCCTCGAATTGGAACAGGAGATCCTGAAAGGCAAACTGTTCTCTGTCTTGACGGCTCGTTCCGGACAAGAAGCCCTGGCAGCGCTCGAACGAGAGACGGTCGATCTGGTCGTGACCGACCTGAAAATGCCGGGGGAGATCTCAGGAAAGGACCTGTTCTTCTGGATTCAGAAACATCGTCCCCAGTTGCAGCAACGCTTTGTCCTTACCATGTCGGATGCCAGGCAGGATGAGGTGCGTTCTTTGGTCGAAGAGCACCACATACACTATATTCAGAAGCCTTTTAATGTGACTGAATTTCTGGCAGTCGTGCAGCGCTCGCTTGCCTCTCCTCTTGAGCCCGCCCCCGCCCATTAACGACCGGCTGCTTTCGCCTTGGCCTTTTTCCCCTTCGGTTTCTCCATAGCCTCTGTCCAGGCATCCATCATTTTATAGGCCGGGTGGCGCTCGGCGACGCGTTGGAGCGGAAGCGCAAGCTCGGGATAGTTCCATTCTTTCCGCCAGGACTCCACCACGGATTTGAACCTGTACCAGGTCCCGACATGCTCGAAGTTGGTGGCCTGGAAAAGTTCTTCGTTGAGCAGCCCCTTATCCACCAGCGCGCAAACCAGCTCCCAATAGCCAAAGACCTTCCCGACTGCCTTGCCGCCAGTCGAGCCTTCCGGATAGCGCTTCTGAAAATCAGCGGCGTTCTTGAATTTGAGCGTCTTCACCAGGTCGCGGGCCTGGCGCAGTTGCGTTTCGCGCCGCATGTCGTAGATTCGCAGCAGCAGATCGGCGTCATGGTAATTGGATGGCTCCATAGTGATCTCCTCTCTGGTCCCCGGATCGGGTCATGGGACAGGTAGGCACATCCAATACCACAAGCTTTGGCCCATAGGCAAGCCGGGGAAGCGACAGGCAGCCCCGGGAAGAGCTTTCGCGGTTTGCCTGCTCATTTGTGCAGCTCAAGTCGTCAAAGTCATGATAAAACTTGGCCGATGATTCGGGTGCCCCGCGAGCGGATTGCCCATTACGAAACCTCGAGCCGCCTGGAGTGGCTTGAAGCCAACGGCCTGGGCGGATTCGCGTCGGGAACGGTGGCCGGGGCGCACACGCGTCGTTATCACGGCTTGCTGGTGGCCGCGCTTGAGCCGCCGCTCAAGCGGCACGTGATGCTCTCCCGAATCGAAGAATCGCTCCTTATCGGCAGCCAAACCTTTTCCCTTTCCACCAACCAGTTTCGCTTCACGATCTCGCCGGAAGGTTATCGCCATGTCGCCGAGTTTCGCCTGGACCCGTTTCCCACGTGGGTTTACAAAGTCGAAGGCGTGCGACTCGCCAAAAAGGTACTCGCCCTGCACGGACGAAACGCCACCCTGATCCGGTATGAATTTGAAGGAGCGCCGGCAAACACCCGGCTGCTCATCCGGCCGCTGGTGGCGGCGCGCGAGTTCCATTCCCTCGTTCACGCGAACGAACGAATACGAGGAGAGCCGGAGGGCGGCGAGGCGCGTCTGGTTTTGAAGCCCTATCCGGACTTGCCCGCCATCCATCTGGCGCACAATTTTGACCGTTTCCTCGCGGATCCAAAGTGGTACCGGGGCTTCGAATATTTGCGCGAATTCGAACGCGGGCTGGATTGGCATGAGGATCTATTTCACTACGGAGTCTTGGAAGCAACCTTGACCCCGGCCAAGCCTTGCCTGTTCGTTTTGGCCAGCCTGGAGCCGGACGTGGACGTGGCTGATGCCGGCGAGGCGCTCGAACGGGAGGAGCGCGCCCGGCGGCAAAAGCTTGCCGCCCTCTGCTCGGCCGAAGGCGAACTGGCCCGGGAGCTTTCGCTGGCGTCGGATGCGTTTGTGGTGAGCCGGAGCAAGGGCGGCAAGGCAATCCTTGCCGGCTATCACTGGTTTTCCGACTGGGGACGCGATGCCATGATCAGCCTGCCCGGTTTGTTGCTCGCCAACCGGCGTTACCTTGAGGCCCGCGAAATGCTGGCATCCTGCATTGGGGCTTGCCGTGGCGGGCTGCTTCCCAATCTGCTTCATGAGGACCAGGGTTCGCCTGTCGATCGGCCGGGCACGGCCGAGTACAACACGATCGACGCCACCCTGTGGCTTTTTCATGCATGTCATGCCTATTTCCGAGCCACGGCCGACTGGCGATTCCTGCGCGAGGAGATCTATCCGGCGCTCAAAAGCGTGATCGAGGCGCATCGGCGCGGCACGCGCCACAATATCCGCATGGATCCGGAAGATGGCCTGCTCAGTGGCTCGAGCGAGGCGGCGCTGACGTGGATGGACGCCCGCGTGGGCGCTCGGGTGGTCACACCCCGGCGGGGCAAGCCGGTCGAGGTCTCAGCGCTCTGGCACAATGCTCTCTGCGTCATGGCGGAATTTGCCAGCAGACTTGAGTACAACTCGGATGTCACCAAATTCCGCAGCATGGCCGAGCGAACGAGAAATAGTTTTCGACGGAAATTCTGGAATCCGGATCGTCGTTGCCTCTACGACGTGCTGGCCGCCGATGGGCCGGATGCCACCATTCGGCCCAATCAGGTGATTGCCATCGCTTTGCCTTTTTCTCTGCTCTCGCCGGAGCAGGAGCGGGCCGTACTCGAGGTGGTTCAGGCAAAGCTCCTTACTCCCCGCGGGCTGCGCACGCTCGACCCGGAAGATCCCGGCTACCAGCCTCGCTATCAGGGTAATGTCGAACAGCGCGACTCGGCCTACCACCAGGGAACGGTCTGGCCATGGTTGATGGGACCTTTCCTTCGAGCTTATCGCCGCGTTCATGGCGACACCGGGGCCACCCGAGAATTCGTCGGCCAGGCGCTGGCTGGTTTCGAGGATCATCTCGGAGAAGCCTGCCTGGGCAGCATTTCCGAAATATTTGACGGCGATCCGCCCCACGCGCCGCGAGGAGCTGTCGCCCAGGCCTGGAGTGTGGCGGAGATCTTGGACTGCCTCGTGGAAGAACAGCGCGGCGGAAAGCTGTCCGCCGCGGAGGGAGAAAGGTGAATCGGGCCGTCGCGAAAAGGCTTGCCTTGAGCGTGGGTGGCGAAAGGATGAGGTCCATCGCGCTGCTCTCGGTTCTTGGTCTTGTTGCTTGCCAGGGGGCGGGCAGCCGCAGCCAACTCGACTGTGCCGGTTGCCACGTTCAGATTGCCGGGGACTGGCAGCAATCGGCGCACGCCCGGAGCTGGTCGAGCAGCGAGTTTCAAAAGCGCGCTCAGGGAAGGATGGCGGAATGCGCTCCGTGCCACGCCCCGGACCTAATCATGAGCCGCGAGGCCGGCAAGCCTCCACGCACGCGCCCGATGGCGCGCCAGCGCGGCGTGGATTGCATCGCGTGCCACCAGGATGCCCGGGGAGCCATGCACGGCCCGTTTGACGCCATTCCCTCGCCGCACCCCTCCCAGCAGAACATGGCGCGGATGCGCTCAGTCGAGTTTTGCGCCTCGTGTCATGGCCAGAACGATCGCTACGATCAAATCACCGAGTGGCGTCAATCGAGCCTGAAGAAAACGGGCGTCACCTGCCTCGATTGCCACATGCCGCTCGCGGAAATGCCGCTGGTCGAAGGCGCTGACTACGGCCATGCGCCGCGGCGGCAGGTACCGCGACATCTTTTCCTCGGCCCGCTGGACCCGAAATTTCTCTCGACCTCCGCCCAGTTGCGTTTGAAGGTCGAAAAGGGAATTGTGGAGGCGACGATTGACAACGGCTTCATGCCGCACACCCTGCCCGGCGGCGGCTTCAGTCAATTCTGGCTGAGAGTCAGCGTGCGTCACCCTTCAGGCCGCGTCGTGATGCAAAGGGAAGAACGGTTGGACTACGATCGAGCCAACCGCATGCGAGCCGGCGAGGTGCGGCGGTATCGGTATCCCTTGACAGATCGAATGAAAAATCAAATGAGAAATCCAGTTCACGGCCGGGTGCGGGCCGAACTGCTCTACAAACGTTACGCCGACGCGGACGATTCGACCGCGCTCTTGGCGCTGGCCCGTGAGATGGAATTTTAGGGGATGGCAAGAAACTCGGCTCGGCGAGACAGTGGGCTCGTCCAAATGCTCAGCGGCGTCGCTCGTAAGGGCGTTCGGCTTCGCTCTCAGGCAGCGCGTCAAATCGCTCTTTGGTTTCGTCAAACTTGCCGTTTTCTTCGCCCACCGCGTTGTGAGGGAACTGCTTGAATGGCTCTTCGGCGGGAATCCGCTCGACCCAGCGCTGGAAGCTCAATTTTTCGTGGTGCGAGAAATCGAGCCGGAGAAGCAGCCAAATCTTTTCTCCGCCGTTGCCCGGCCCGGCGCGCTCGATTTTCCACTGAAGCTTTTCGCCAAGACGAAAAACGTGCCGCCAGTGCTCCACCTGGCGCCGGGCATGCTGCGCGGCTTCTTCGTTCGCGCCAAAGTCAAATATCAGATAGGATTCCGCCACGAAGGAGATATAACGTCCGGGCGCAGGAAAAGTCAAGGAAACGGCGAATCGCCGGTGGCGGGCCGCGGCCGAAAAAGCCATCCCGTACCTCGCGACCCCTGAGAACAAATGAAAACAAATGAAAACAAAATGCGCAGAGGCCTTCTGACTCTCATCTTGCTTATTTGGGCTTTCCTAACTCCCGGCAGCAGTCTTGAAGGAGTTGTATCCTCTGCCTGCTTAGCCTCCTCTACTTCCTCTGCTTCCTTTACCTCCTTTACCTCCTCTGCTTCCCCCGTCCGCGCCGAAGCCTATCGCATCGAGGTTGCGTTCTCGCCGGCGGAGGGAAAGTTGCAAGCAAAAGTCTCACTCGATCTGCGGGCGGTTGAGCCGATGCGAGCGATGGAGCTGGAACTGGCACGCTCGCTCGAAATTCACTCGGTTGAAACCATGGAGGGCCAGAAGCTGAGGTTCGAGCGGAGCCGGCTGGCGCTTTCGCCGAAGCTGCTGGTGGATTTGGACAAGCCGGCGGCAGCCGGAGACAAGATTACGCTGGTGTTTCGCTATGGCGGAAAAATCCGCGGCGGGCTTTTGGATTTCGTCCGGAGCGACGGGATTTTGCTGCGAGACGATGCCCGATGGTATCCGGCGGTGGATCTGGCTGCGTTCACACAACTCGAAACCAGGATCACGGTGCCGGCAGGGTGGGAAGCGGTGAGCTCGGGCAACCTCGTCAGCCGCGAGGAACACGGGAAACAGGTGACTTTTGTCTGGCAGGCCGGCTCGGCGGTGTCATCGCGGTCCGTCGCGGCAGGCCCTTACCGGGAACAGCGTCTTCGGCAAGGCGCCATCACTTATGCGATCCACTTGCCCGGGCAACACGCCGAGCGAAGCTCCTGGCTGCTCGGGCGCGCCCGGCGCATTTTGGAGTTTTATGCGGCGCGATTCGCTCCCTACCCGCACGCGTCTTTCTCGCTGCTGGAGGCTCCCATCGAATCCCATGGTGCCGCAGGATATGCGGCGGCAGGCTTCTCGGCGATCAGTCCGGAAGGGGTGGAGTTCGATGGAGCGGCGCTCTACAGCCCTGAATTCTTGCCGCACGAGCTGGCTCACCAGTGGTTCCCCAACGAAGTGACCCTCGCGGGCGCCGAGGACGGATGGCTGGCCGAGGGGCTGGCGCAGTATGCGGCGCTGCTCTATCTCCGCGAGACCGATCCGCCGCAGGCGAAATTGTTGGTCGAGCGTTCGCATCTCGGCGCGCTGGCGGTGGACCCGCTGCGGCCGATTTCCGCGGGACTGAAACTGTTTTCGACCGATGGCGCCTCCATCGCTGACGCGACGCTCTACCAGCGCGGGCTGCTGGTCTTCACCACGCTCGAAACGGTCATCGGACGGAGCCGGGTGGAGCAGGCGTTGCGGGAATACTACGCCCGCTATCGCGGCCGCGCCGCTTCGATCGCCGACTTCGAGAAAATTTGCGAGGAGGTTTCTCACCGCGACTTGAAGTGGTTTTTCGACTACTACATTCGCGGGACCGGGATTCCAACCATCTCTCTCGACGTGCTGGCGAATTCGCCCCCGGGCGAGTTCCAGGCTACCATCCGCATTGCCGACGTGCCGGAGAATTTTAGCGTCCGGGTGGACTTGCCGCTCGTGACTTCGACGGAAAAAATAGACCACTCGGTGGCGACGATCGGTTCGGCGACTCCCTTCACGATTACCTATAGCGGGACACGGCCGACGATCGACCTCGACCCGGAATTGAAAATTCTGCGCTGGACCGATGCCGCCCGGGTCAATCGCGCGGTCTCGAAGCGGATGGGTCGCGCTGACGATCTCCTGCAGGAAGGGAAAGCGGCAAATGCCCAGGCGGAACTCGAAAAGGCCGCGCAGCTCGACCCGGAGAATGTCTCGGGGTCCCTGGGATGGGTTTTTCTTCGCCTGGGGCGCATCGGGCTCCGCCAGGGACGGATTTCGGCGGCCAGAAATTTTCTGCGGCGCGCTGGCAAGACCTCTTCGTCTGATCCGCTGGCCGATGCCGGCGTCGGGCTGTGGAGTCAAATTTCCATCGCGCAGCTTGAGGAGAGGCTGGGAAGAAAGACCGCGGCCCGGCGAATCTTCCGAAGCCTCCGGGGAACCACGCCGGCTTTTTTGCTCAGAAGCAGGCTTGATTTTGAGGGGCCAAGTGGGCCCACGGCCGGCGAGGTCATCGCAGTGGGGCTCGGGAAGCTCGCCATTCAGCCGGTGAGGCACTGACGTTTACCCGGATATTATCGGGCCTTGCCGCCACCCGGCCGCTATGCTATCCTCCGGCGAAGAAAAAGCGAAAGAAGGAGCCGCTTCAACCGCAGTCGGGTTAACCGGCCTTGTTGCTTGCAGGCTAACCTTCACTGCCTGAAGACGAGAAGATGAATCCATGAACTATCCTGTGCGAGCGGGGGCGGGGGCAACCTCGCCGGTGCACTCCGCGCTCAATACCCTCCAGGAAAAGAACCGGCAGCATCCAGTCTTGACGGCGGTCGAGCTTCTGCCGGCGCGCCCGGCGGTTCTGGCTCCTTATCCGGATTGGACTCACCCGGAGCTGCGCCGGGTTTATCGCCAGAAAGGCATCGAGCAACTTTACTCACATCAGGCTGACGCGGCCGAACGCATCGCGGCGGGCAAGAACGTCGTCATCGTCACGCCGGCCGCATCCGGCAAAACGCTTTGCTACAACCTGCCGGTGCTCGATGCCGTGCTCAAAAACCCGGACACTCGCGCGCTGTATCTTTTCCCGACCAAAGCGCTCGAACAGGACCAGCTTGCCGAGCTCGAGGACCTGATTGACAAGATGGACGCGCCCATCCGGACGTTCACCTACGACGGCGACACTCCGGCCGACGCGCGCAAGGCCATCCGGCAGCAAGGCCACATTGTCCTGACCAACCCGGACATGCTCCACGCCGGCATCCTTCCGCACCACACCAAGTGGACACGGCTGTTTGAAAACTTGCGCTACATCGTGCTCGATGAGCTGCACACCTACCGGGGAGTTTTCGGGAGCCACGTGGCGAACGTCCTCCGGCGGCTGAAGCGCGTCGCCCGCTTCTACGGCTCGAACCCGCAGTTCATCTGCTCGTCGGCCACGATTGCCAACCCGGCTGAGCTTGCCGGCCGGCTGATCGAAGAGGAAGTCGAGCTGGTTGACCGGAGCGGGGCGCCGGCGGGCGAGAAATTTTTCCTATTTTACAATCCGCCGGTGGTCAATCGGTTTCTCGGTATCCGCCGGCCCTACGTCAATGAAGCGGCCGGCATCGCCCATGAATTTGTGCGCCGCGGGTCGCAAAGCATCGTGTTCACGAATACGCGGCTGACGACGGAAATTCTGGTGACGTATCTCAAGCAGGCGCTCGAGCGCGGGCCGGTGGACGAGAAGACGGTGCGCGGTTATCGGGGCGGCTACCTGCCCAGCGAGCGGCGGGAAATCGAACGCGGCCTGCGTGAAGGCTCGATACGGGCGGTGGTGGCGACGAATGCGCTCGAGCTCGGCATTGACATCGGGTCGCTCGATACGGCCATCCTTGCCGGCTATCCGGGAACGATAGCTTCCACGTGGCAGCGCGCCGGGCGAGCCGGCCGGCGCAGCGGAACCTCCTGCGCGGTGCTGGTGGCTTCGAGCAATCCCCTTGACCAGTACATCGTCAACCACCCCGAATATTTCTTTGGCAATTCGCCGGAACATGGCTACGTCAACCCCGACAACCTCGAAATCCTGTTGAATCACCTCAAGTGCGCGGCCTTTGAGCTGCCGATCGGCGAAAAGGAAATGTTTGGCGGGCAACCGGTGGAAGAGATTTGCGATTTCCTGGCCGAGCGCGGGTTTCTTTATCCGACCGGGGGCGTCTATCACTGGACCCAGGAGGCTTATCCGGCGGATACGGTCAGCCTGCGATCGGTTTCATCCGACAATTTTGTGGTGGTGGACATCACCGGCGAGCCGCGGGTGATCGGTGAAGTGGACTTTCCGAGCGCGCTGGCGACCCTGCACGAGAAAGCCATCTACATCCACGAGGGCCAGCAGCACCACGTCGAGAAGCTCGATTTCAAGGAGCGGAAGGCCTACGTCAAGCAGGTGGACACGGACTATTTCACCCAGGCGATTTCCTACACGCAAGTCAAAATTCTGGAGGAATTTGAGAGGGAAGAGCGGGGACCGGCGGCGAAGCGCCATGGCGAAGTGCTGGTGCGGCGCCAGGTGGTTGGATTCAAGAAGATCAAATTCTTTACCTTGGAGAACGTGGGCGCGGGCGAGCTCCAGTTGCCCGAGAACGAATTTCATACGACCTCCTGCTGGCTGACTTTGCCGCGCGATTTCTATGCGTCGCTGGGCTACTCCGTCACTCATCGCCAGAATGGAGTCTCGGGCTTGCTGAACGCGATGCAAACCGTCGCCGCGCTGCTGCTCATGTGCGACCCGCGTGACCTGGGGCGGACCATTGAAGAGAACCTTCCTTCCGATGAAGCACCGGGAGAGGCCGGCCAGAGTATGGTGGTTGGCCAAGGCCAGCCGCAGTGGTTCGAGCCGAACCTTCATCTTTTTGACAACTATCCGGGCGGCATTGGATTCAGCAAGCCGCTCTTTGACATGCACGATGAGTTGCTCAAGAAGACACGCGAATTGATCGCCGGCTGCGGCTGCAAGGATGGATGCCCGTCGTGCGTGGGGCCGTTCGGGGAAACAGGCGAAGGCGCCAAGGAAGTCGCGCTGGCCATTTTGGATCGGCTATGCGCGAAATGAAGAAGACCGAAACTCGAAAAGCGAAAAGCGAAAATCGGCCCACGAAACTCGGTTCATTGACCGCCGAATTTCGAGTTTCGGTTTTCGAGTTTCGATCTTTCTGGTGAATCTGAGGTTTGAGTTGACTTTCACCCTTCGCGACAAGTTGAATTGCGTTTCGGTGCTGAAGGCGGCTTCTCGTCCCGGTAAGCCCGGGGCAGTCTGCCCAAAGTCCGAAGTTCCGCCAGAACTCGACCAACTCGCGCAGTTGCTGGGTGCGGTCTCAAGACGCAATCGCTACGGCGAGCACCTCCAGGTTCGCAAGACCCTTGCCGCGCGCAAGGCGGATCTTTTGCCGCTTATTGATCTCTCCCGAACGATCGGGATGAACGCTCCTTCTTCTCTTCAGGTCCTACTTCGGACTTCGAACATCACCCCTTGCCCACCTGAGGAGTGGCTTTTTCTCGACACGGAGACGACCGGACTTGCTGGCGGGACAGGAACCTACGCCTTTCTCGTGGGCATGGCGCAAGTGGTGGACGGACGAATCGAGCTAGAACAATTTTTCATGCGCGACTTCCGGGAAGAGTCCTCGATGCTGGCGGAGGTGGCCACTCGCCTTGTCGGCAAGCCCTTGCTCATCACCTTCAACGGGAAAGCATTCGACTGGCCGCTGCTCGAGACGCGCTTCCGGATGCAGCGCATGCGGCTCGAGCAACCACCGGCGCTTCATCTCGACCTGCTGCACCCTTCGCGGCACCTCTGGCGCGCGCAACTGGGTTCAGCTTCGCTGGCCGATCTCGAACGCGGGGTTCTGGGCATTCGGCGAGAAAACGATGTTCCGGGTGAGCGCATTCCGCGAATCTATTTTGACTATCTGCGCGGCGGGCGAGCTGAGCCGATGGTCGAGGTTTTCCGGCACAATGAGAATGACCTCCTGGCGCTCGTCGGCTTGACAGCGAACCTGCTCGAGATGCTTGCCGGCGACGGCGAGAGAAAACCCAGCGCTCTCGAATCCTACGGCCTGAGCCGGTTGTTCCAGCTTGCCGGTTGGCGCGAGAGGGCACGCGAGCATTACGAGAAGGCAGTTGCCACCCATTTGCCCGTGGAATTCAAATGTGCCGCCCAACGAGCACTGGCCGGACTTTACAAGCGCGAGCGGAACTATGACCGGGCGAACCGGCTTTGGGAAGAACTTCTCGACGTTGACGCGGATTTTTTCCGCGCATCGGAAGAGTTGGCCATCTTTTACGAGCACCACGCGAGGGATTACGAGAGGGCCGCGACCATCGTGCGCCAGGCAATCTCGCGCTTGCGCGCGGCAGTGCGACGAAACCTAGTAGAACCTCATCAGCATCGCCGGCTGGCGGATCGGCTGGAATATCGGTTGAAGCGGCTTCAACAGAAACGGACTGGTTTGTTTTAGCGGTGGCTCAAAAAACGGAGCGGCAGGGGACGCCGGGCCGGTTGAGCGATCGGGATGAGCTAGAACCGCGTCCCGTGACTCAAAAAACGCGATACCTGAGCTACAAAGACGAATGCAGGGCGCGCTCAATACCGAGGTGCGTGCGCCGATGGGTGAAGACGGTTGCGACGGGGCCTAAACTCGCACCGCGGAGGGACGACTGGCGCAGTAACTCTTCGAGTTCCCGCATGGTATAAGACGACCGGACGGAAGCGCAGTAGAGCTTATACATCAGGCCGGAGTAATGGCGGCCGTACCAGCGGACGTGGAGGGAGTAGGCAAGGCGCGAGGGTCGGCGGAGGTCGCGGATCAGGATGGCCGCGCCGGGCGTGGCGAGGCGTGCGATTTCGGCCAGCATGCGTTGCGGCTGGGCCAGGTGGTGCAGGACGGAATTGGACATGACCAAGTCGAAACTTGCGTCGGGAAAGGGCAGGCGATTGCCGTCGGCGATGAAGAATTCGACGGAGTTGGGTGTGCCTCCTACGGCGGGGTTCCCTCGACTATACTCGGGACAAGTTCCACCCCGCCCTTCCAGTTCGGCCGTGCCCCGACGAACGGCGCTGGCGCGGGCTTGCTTGATCATGTTAGGTGAGCGGTCCACGCCGATGAAGTGCCAGTCCCGCAGAGCGGGACGGCGGGCCAGCTTCAGGACGATCTGGCCCGGGCCGGTGCCGATGTCGAGCGCGCGGCCGGTGGCTCTGCCACCCAAAAGTCCGAGAGCATGCTCGACGAAGGTGTCGTCAATTTTGTCGAGGTAGGCCTGAGCCGCGGCTGAGGCGTAGGCTTCGACTTCGGCGGAGTCCTCCATCACCTCAGGCTCAGGAACGCGCGGCAGCGTGAACCAAGAAAGCATAGCCAACAGAACTCCAAAAGTTCTCACCACAGAGCACACAGAGAAAAGAAACATAGCCCGCGAAACGACCTGATTCTCACCGCAGAGGCGCAGAGGCCGCAGAGATAGCAGCAGAGCTCCCAGCAGGACTCAATCCAACACTACTCGAACTACTCGGAACCCGAAGCGCGGCACGGGGCACTGGCTTTTTGGCGGGCCAGACGGCGCGTTCGATCTTCGCAAAAGTAGCGGGGCCGGCGCCTTCCACGACCAATACCTCGCGGCCACGAGCGCGGACAAAGACCCCCAAATCTTCCGTTCGGGCGACAAAGCGGTTCGGCCGGCTACTTGTCTTTTGCAGCCGGCGATACTTCTTGGGGAGGAGCCGCGTGTAATCTTCAAAAAACTGCTGTGCGGCGGAGGGGGTAGCCCAGCGGGTGCGAAAGACGACCATGGTCCGGCCGGCGGCGGTATTCTCAAAGACCTGATAACGATCGCCGCTCCAGTCGCTAGCCCCGATGGAACCGGGGCGGGCGCTCGACGTGGCCGTCTTTTCATCCAGAAATTCCTTGAGGATGGCGGCGGTGGTAAATTCGCCGGCAATGTTTTCATCGAGGCGCTTCCAACCGGGAGGAACGAGCTTCGTCAAATCCGGCAGAGAGACGGCTTCACGTCGAGCGCCGTCGAAATATTTCTCCGGGTGCAGAATTTCCTGAGAGGAAGCGGGGGGATTTTTGAAAACGGTGTCGAAGGTTTTCCAGCCGTGCCGGGCCAGGAAGCGCTGGGTGAAACTGACGCCGTCAAGATAGGGAAAGATCAAAGCTTCGCGGAGATATCGGGGAGCCTGACCGAAGGCGCTTTCCGTCTCGAGCTGGCCGAGCATGCCGGCGCGGACAAGCTCCTCGGCATCGGGGAGGTCCCGCACCTGCTTCCCCTGCGGAGCGAGGAGATACTCGAGCATGACGGCGGTGGCGCTGCCCTCAGCGACGGCGGTGCGTGCCAGCAAGGCGTCGTCGTTTGTCCTGACTTCCTTGAGCCACTTGTCGAGATCGAAATATTGATCCTGGAGGGCATGGGTCAGCTCGTGCGCCATGATCGTTCGCTGGAGTTCCACCGGAATCCAATCGGCGATGTAGAACTCCTTTTTCTTGGGGTCATAGAGGGCGGCGACCTGCTCGGTGAGGAGGTCAACGGTAAACTTTTCGAGCGGGAAGCCTTTGGGGATCAGGCCGAATTTTTCGAGGGCCAGTTGGTCGGCGCGTATTTTTTCCGGCGGCAAGTCCTCATGGAGATGAGCGATGATGTAGGCGCGAATTTCTTCGCGCGATTTGAGGGAGCGGGCGATGGGGTGCTTGGGCGCGAGGCCGGTGATCCGAGCCACCTGCGCCAGCGTTTCATCGGCGGCGCGGAAGAAGCGCTGCTCTTCCGTCTCCCCCTGGGGCGCAAAGGAAGAGGTCGCGGCAACGATCACCAGCAAAATCAGGGCGAGGGCCGGGCGGTGCCATGTCGCCGGGCAGTGGTTCATGGAGTCTTCCCTTCGTGCCGGCGCATATAGGTCAAGACCACGTCGTCGATGCGGTCATCGTTGCGAAAGCGCATTTCCAGATTTTCCCAGCCCTGGTAGTCTTCGAGCGCCTTGCGCGTTGCCTGGTCATAGGCGCCGTTGACGTCGCCCTTGTAAAAGCCGCGGCGCTTGAGGATGGTTTGAATTTCGCGGACGAGCGAGGGCGTCAACCGGTGGAGCTGGGCCGGATCAGTTTCACCGAAGTAGAGAGTGTGGACTTGAAGCAACCGGCCCAGCTCTTTGACCGGCTCGGCGTGGTCATCCACGCGCAGATCGATCCACCGGTCGCCGTAGCCGCCGTAGCCTTTGCCCCGGCGGACGACGAGAAGGGCGGCCGATTCTTTTCCGCGACGGTCGCCGCCGGCAGCTTCACCCGCTTCGAGGGCGGCCAGCAAACGCTCGGCTAACCGGCCCGGCGAGGCGCGGTAGGCTTTGGCCATGGCGTCAATCACCTCGCGGCCAGTCAGAATATTTCCTTGCACCGAAAAGTGGTATGAGTGATCGGGCGCGTGCCCGGCGAAAGCGAAACAATTTTTTCCCGTCCAGGCGGCCACGCGGCCATTTGCGTCCACCAGAGCCACCTGCCGGTCGTCCCGGCCCGTGTCGGCAGCGATCAGTTTCCTGAGGGCATCCGCGGGGCTCAAGCCCTGTTCCAGCAACTTGAGACCCTGCTCGCCGAAAGCAAGATTGGCGGCTGCCTGGGTGGCCACGGCCCCCACACCCGCCCTGGCCCAGGGCACCATGGTGCCGACCGCGGGAAATTTCGACGCGACGCCAACGCCCAAGTCGCTGCTGGCCGGATCGTAAGCGACTATGGAGAATGTGGAAGGCTGAGGAAGTGATGGCTTCCCGCCGGCCGACGCTGGGGACGCGGCCAGAATCAACTCCACACAAACTATCAACCCAACCACAAGTGACGCTTTCTTCATGCGTGCAGGAAACCCCCTTTCTGAGAGATTCTTCGCTCCGCGCATAATGACAGAAAGACATCAACGGGCGAGCCGGGCGGAAGGCCCGATAATCCCTGACGCGGCTCAAAGCAGCAAGGGTGGAGGAGCATTTGGGAATCGCCGGCTAGCCCGACTGCCGGCTAAGGCGAAGAAACCTCCTGCCAGCGATTGTCGGTCCAGGCATAGACTTCATGCGCCGGGCGACGGCAGACGGAAGCTTTTTGCTCGTCCGTTTCCGCACAATAGTCCAGGATGAACCGGTTTCCCTGCCACCGATATTCACTGAGCGGCAACGCCTCCCTTTCCCACAGCAACGAGAACCCTCCCTCGCTCAAACGCCAAACGGCAAACGTGCCTGTTCGCCATCGGTCTGTCCGTCCGGAAACCGTCAGGAAGACGGCCTGCCAGGCCTCCGGGATGGGAACAAAGCGGATGAAGGAATCATCGAGCCGGGAATCAGCGAAGCGGGTGAGCGAGGAGACCAGCCGGAAATTCCCCGCGTGCCGGGCGTAAAAACGCAACGCCCCCGGACCGATCGGGCTGAAATTGGCCGTCAAAACGAACAGCCCGGGAGTCGCTTGAAACGGCTGAAGCGAATACTCCTCGGCCAGCGGGGAACCAGCAGCAAGGTATTCCCGCAAAGTTTGGTTGAGGCCGGCGAGATCACTGGTTTGACCGCTGTTCAGGCCAGCGAGCACGACGCCATCCAGGATACTCAAAGCGGCCTCGAGCTTGACGGAAGATTCCTCCACCTCAGCCTCGCGGTCGGCCACGACCGCCGCCGAACGTTGGCGAAATTCCTCCCGCCACGGCGGGGAGGTTACCTGATCCTGAGCCACAAGCCAGCGAGGCGCAGCGAGACAAGCGGCGCATAAGAGAGCGACGGCGACTGTCCGGCGAAAACGTTCGCAGAAAGGTCTCAGCATGTTACCCAAGCGACCAGCGATCAGCGACCAGTGCCCAGTCGAGCTGTGGCACGGAAGTCGTTCGCGGGTTGTCATGCGTCAAACTCATCATTGCCGCGGTACCGCTCTACGGGTCAACCGTTCAGACGCCTTCGGGCAGTGAATCCTTGGCCGTTCCGCGGCGCAGACGGCTTGAGGCGAAGAGTTTGGCGGCATCTTTGTAATTGCTCGCGTCGCGCACTTCGGGCGCGGCCACGTCATTCCGATGGATGAGGGCGTTGCAATAGCCGCAGACGATTTGGGTCACGATCGCCGGCGCAGCGCTTTCTTCCGTGCCCCACTCGATCTCTCCTTCGGTCACGGCGAAGGGGACGGAATGAGTCTCGAGCCGAATTTCACGAAAGAATTGCCAGTTGCCGCACTCGGGACAATCAATCAGCTCGGGTTCGCTCACGTTGCTCCTTCAGGATGAATCCTTCGCCCCGGTCATCCCTCACTTCACTTTTCGCACCACAGTTTGGCGAAGCTGATAGATCCGTTCGCGGGCCGGGTTGCGCCGGTCGGAAAAGGTTAGCGCGAAAGCCGGCACGGGATCAGACTCGAGCACGCGCGCCGGCCATTGGCCGCAGATGTTGCCTTGCCGGAAAGCCGTCTCATACCGATGCGCCCGGGTGTTCCAGGTGAAAACGCGCATCTCGGCAAAATCACAGGACTCGTCCTCGCCGCGGCCCGCCGCCAGCACAAGATATTGGTTCCTGGCACCTTGCACCGGGTCTTTTACCTGGTTCAGCACAAACCAGGCGACGCAGCGTTTCTCTTGCGCGTAGTCGAGCAGCTCCTCAGGCGGGTCGAACGCCACCAGACGACCATAGATCCACCCAATCTGGGGGATGTCGCCTGGCGCGCCCGGTGACCGAATCAAGTACCATTCTTCTTTGCTGGCGAGTGGCTCGCCGGAAGTGGGTGGCTCGCCACCCACTGCCCCCTCGAGCGGCTGCCCCGGCCCCGTACCGACATGGTACGGGGCTGGCGCGAGGGCGCGACCCAGGATTTCCACTTTCTCGTTGACGTCAACCTGAAAGAGCCGGTCGCTATCCCGCCCAGGATGGGTGCGGAGATTCGAAAGCGCGCGCACATGGCCTTGGGCCTGGGGAGGGTCAGCGGCGTGCTTCTCGCCGAGTTGCACAAATTTCTCGTAGATATGCCGACTGGCCAAATACTCGTTTTGCACCCAGCCCTCTTTCCCGTCTTCCGTGCGCACGCGCGACCATTCCTCGCGCTGCTCGAAGATCCAAACGCGGGCGCCATTGCGCAGTTTCGTCACCGGTTCTTTCACCTGGGCGACGCGGCTCCAAACCGTAAGCGCCCGCACGGTGACAAATCCCTCGCCTATCGGTTTCTGCCGCGCCTTCCAGGCGCGATAGCCCGTTACGCCCACCAGGAGCACCAGGAGAATCAGCACGATTCGTCGCATGGACTACTTATCTCCGAACGAAATTCCCAAAGAGCGGGCCATGCTCACCTTTTCCCCGCCGGGATCTACCAGCTTCGTCTTTCCGGTGGCCTCCCGGAGGTCAACGGAGATAATTTGGGTTCCCCGGAGGGCTACCATCTTGCCAAAATCTCCTCGCGCGACCAGGTTCACGGCGGCCACCCCGTATCGCGAAGCCAGCACACGGTCGAAAGGGGAAGGCGAGCCGCCGCGCTGGATGTGTCCCAGGGCGGTCACCCGCACCTCTTTCTTGGTCTTCATGGCAACCAGGTCGCCGATGGTGTTGGCAGCGGTGCCCGGCCGGCGAGCCCCGTCGCTCGCCGAGGGCATAATTCCTTCCGCCACCACGATAACGCTGAACCCTTTGCCGCCTTTCTCAAGTTCCTCGATGCGCTCGCAAACCTTTTCCACGCTGAAGGGTATTTCCGGGATGAGGATGATATCGGCGCCGCCGGCAATCCCCGCGTCCAGCGCGATCCAACCGGCGTCGCGGCCCATCACTTCCACCAGCATCACCCGGTGATGGCTCTCGGCGGTGGTGTGGATCTTGTCGATGGCGTCGGTGGCGGTATGGAGGGCAGTGTCAAAGCCGAAGGTGACGTCAGTGGCCGAGAGGTCATTGTCAATGGTCTTGGGGACTCCCACCACCGGCACGCCGCGGGCAAAGAGGTCGCGGGCGATCTTCATCGTGCCGTCGCCGCCGATCACAATCAGGGCGTCGATGCCCAGCGCGTTCATGTTGTGGATGAGTTGCTGCGAGAAATCCCGCCGCACCTTCACCCCATTCTCTTCCCTCTCGTAGGCGAAGGGGTTGCCGCGGTTGGTGGTGCCGAGGATCGTTCCGCCTCGCGGTAGGATCCCGCGCACTTCCGCCGCCGTCATCACATGCGATTTTTCCGTCCAGATGAGCCCGTCAAAACCATCTTCGATGCCGATCACCCGCCAGCCATAGCGATGCTGCGCCGCGTGATAGACCGAGCGGATGACCGCATTAAGCCCGGGGCAGTCGCCTCCGCCGGTGCATACCCCAATCGCCCGGATGGTGGCATCACTCTTTTGATGGGAGGACGGGAGAGGTTGAGCTGGTGGGTTCATGGAAGCAGCTCGGGACACGCCGGCGCTAAAGGTTCGCGTAATTCCAGTGCCTTCCCAATCCCATTTCTCCTAACAGAGCGTAAACCGACGTTGCCCCATGCCCGACGGCGGGCGAGCCGGCCATCCCCGTCATTCCGTACCAGGCAAATCAAGTTGTAACGGCTCGAGCGATACTATTCTCTCGCCACTATTCTGTCATCAGGGGGCTGCGGGAGGCAAGCCCGCCCAAAACAGTTTGACGATAGACCGGAAAGAGTCCTTGGCGGGCAAGCCGCGGAGCAGCTTCGGTAGTCTTGATTTCCACATGGTTCTCGGCGATATTGGAGCGCGGATTATTTTGGCTTCGTTCTCCCACATTCGCCTTCAGCGGACTTCGCAAAGCCCGGAGGTGTTTGACGTCGGCGATGGATCACGGTGGGCGGCGCAGAGATGCGTCTCGCGCATGTCTGCGAAGAGCCCGATTCATATATAAGCGGAGGATTTTGTGAAAATACTCATTTTCGGGGCGGGACGAATGGGGATAGCGGCCGCCTGGCACATGCTTCGCTCTCCGGGAATCGCCGGGGTCACTCTGGCGGACGCGGATCGCTCGCGGGTGCAAATGGCCTCCCGCTGGCTTAAGGATCGCCGGGTTGCCGCCAGGGTCTTTGACTGCGCCAGAAGCTCGGCGGCGCGCCTGATGAAGGGCCACGGCGCGGCCTTGAGCGCCGTCCCTTATCGCTTCAACCTTGCTCTCAGCCGCGCTGCCATCCAGGCGCGAGTCCCGTTTTGCGACCTGGGTGGGAATCACGACGTCGTCCGCGCCCAATTCAAGCTCGATGGCGCAGCCAGGAAGAAGGGCGTGGGGATTGTGCCGGACTGCGGCGTGGTTCCCGGGTTGGGCTCCATCCTTGTCGCGCACGGCGCAAAAAAGCTGGACAGGGTGGAACACATCCAAATTCGATGCGGGGGCATCCCCCAGAATCCGCGGCCGCCGTTGATGTACGAGCTTTTTTTCTCGGCGGGCGGTCTGGTAAACGAATACGTCGAGCCTTCCGAGATCATTCGCGAAGGGAAATTGTGCCAGGTGGAATCGCTGACCGGCATCGAGGAGATTGTGTTCCCGCCGCCCATCGGAAGGCTCGAAGCCTTTTACACCTCCGGCGGAACGTCCACGCTGTGCGAAACTTTTCTGGGCAGGGTTCAAACGCTGGACGACAAAACCATCCGCCATCCCGGCCACGCGGAAAAAATGCGCGCCCTCGCGCAACTCGGCCTCATGTCTTCGAAGCCTCTGCGTGTCGAAGGGGTCTCCATCCGGCCCAGGGCGCTGCTCGAACGACTCCTCGAAGCAAACCTGGTTGGTGACGGCCGCGACATCCTCTTGCTGCGCGTGGTTGTTGCCGGGAAGAAGAACGGTCAACCCCGCACCATCACCTATGAAATCATCGATGGGTACGACGAGAAAAACCGGCTGACCGGCATGCAACGCACCACCGCCTTCTCCGGCTCCATCGTCGCCCAGATGCTGGCCGGCGGCGAAATCGGCCCGGGTATCCACCGACAGGAAATCTCGGTGCCGACGGACCGCTTTCTTAGAGAACTCGGCCGCTCCGGGATCTCCTGCCAGGAGACGACGAGCTCATAGGCCTGGACAGGCATCCCCCCGCGGCAAACCCACGGTGGCGGATGCCCCGTGTTACAATACGCGCCTCTTTCCCGGGAAAACTTCCAATTCACCACGGAGGAGAAAATGAGTCGTCTGGAAGCCTTGAAGCCCCTGGGCCTGCTGGTCCTGCGTCTGGCGCTCGGCGCCATTCTGATCGCCCATGGCTACCCAAAACTGTTCACGCAAACGGCCGGAATGATCGGCTTTTTTGAGAAGATCGGTTTTCCCGCCTGGACGGTCTATCTGGCCGGCGCGGTGGAGTTCTTTGGCGGTATTCTCTTGATCGGAGGATTCCTGACGCGGCTGGCGGGGTTGCTCGTTGCCGGGCAGATGGCGGTTGCCGTCTTGAAGGTTCACCTGAAGAATGGCTTGACCGGCCAAGGCGGGTATGAATACCCGCTGCTTCTGAGTTGCGCCGCGCTCGCCTTGGTTACAGTGGGCGCCGGGCTCATCTCGCTCGACCGGCTCATCTTTGGCAAGAACGCCTAGAGAGTATTTCGGAACCCCCAGTCGCCGGTGGTGTCTCGGTCGCGAAGCATCGGGACGAAGAATCTTGCGTGAAGATGCTTCGCCCCGAAGGAGTCGGGGCTCATCATGACAAAGCCGCTGGAGGTCTTTTCGGGGTTATGAAACAGATGCTGGAAGAAGCCGGTTGAATCAGCGTTAGCTTGCCTGGGCAACCGGGGCCGGCGCGGGCTCGAGCGGCATGACGATCCAGGCGATGATGTAGGCCAGCAATCCACCGCCGCCAACCAGCGCCAGCAGAACCCAGATAATGCGGACGATGGTCGGGTCCAGCTCGACGTATTCGGCAAATCCGCCGCAAACGCCGGCGATCATTTTATCCCGGCGCGAGCGCACCAGGCGGCGCTTGGGGCGGGGTGGCGGCAATGGCCCGGTGCCGCCGGCCGCAGGCGCCCCCTGCCTGGCACCGCAAAAGTAACAGAAGTTCGAGTGTTCCTGGATGTCTTTTCCGCAGTTCGTGCAGTACACAGCTGCCTCCTCGCTCCATCTCTACAATGAAAAACGCAGCCCGAGATGGTTTTGTTCCGTAAAATCGGGGGCCCGGGAGGAACGAACCGCCTTTACCCGCCGCCGGCGGGTTTGCCTGAGCTATCAGGTGCTCCCCTGACGGCCTGGTGGGAACGATTTAGAATTTAGCCAGTTCCCGGGCGGTGCGAACGATGTCCTCAGCCTGCGGCAGGATGACCTCTTCGAGAGCCGGCTGATAAGCGCAGAAGACATCCTCGGCCGCGACCCGCTTGAGCGGAGCGTCCAGCTCCTCAAAGAGTTCCTCGGCAATGCGGGCGGCAATCTCAGCGCCGTAGCCGCCCGTCATCATGTCCTCATAAGCGATGATGACGCGGTTGGTCTTGCGCACCGTGGCGGCGACCGCTTCCCAGTCGTAGGGCGAAAGGGATCGGAGGTCAACGATCTCAAGCTCGATTCCTTCGCGTGCGAGCACGCCCGCCGCCTGCATCGCTCGCTGCACCACCGCGCCGTAGGTGATCACGCTTACTTGATCGCCCGCCCGCACCACCGAGGCTTTGCCAAACGGGATCATGAAGTCCGGCCCGGGATAGGCCGCGCGATTGTACGTCTGCCGGTAGAGATGCTTGTGCTCGAGAAACATCACCGGGTCGTCGCACCGGATGGCCGTGCGCAGCAACCCGTTGGCGTCCAGCGCCGTTGAAGGCATGACGACCCGCATGCCCGGCGTGTGCGTGAAGAGCACCTCGCTCGACTGGCTGTGGTAGATGGCGCCGCCATGCAGGTAGCCGCCGATGGGCACGCGAATCACCGCCGGGCATTTGAAGTTTCCATTCGACCGCCAGCGGAGGAGCGGCAATTCGTTTCGAAGCTGCTGCATGGCCGGGAAGATGTAGTCAAAGAACTGGATTTCCACGACCGGCTTCAGCCCGCGTGTCGCCATGCCGATCGCCCGGCCGATGATGTTGGCTTCAGCAAGCGGGGAATTGAAGACGCGGTCCGAGCCAAACTTGCGCTGCAACCCGGCGGTTACTTTGAAGACGCCGCCCTTGCCCTTGACCTTGCCCAGGTGCTCCTCGCGGCTTACATCGGCCACATCTTCTCCGAAAACAACCATGCGCTCATCCCGCGCCATCTCATCGTGGAGACAGGCGTTGATCAGTTCCACCATGGTGCGCGGCTCGCCGCCGGGCTTCGGCGGGGTGGCAAACGCTTCGGAGGCGGGATCCACCGCCTCGGAATAAACGTGGCGATAGATGGAATCCGCCGCCGGGAGAGGCGCGGCGAGCGCTTGATCCGCCGCCTCCATGACCTTGCGGGCGGCTTCGGATTCGGTTTCTTCCACCTCCCTTTCCTCGGCCAGGCCTTCCTGCACCAGGAACAGCCTCAGTTTTCGGACCGGGTCGCGCCGGGCTTCTTCTTCGCGCTCGGCATCGGGCTTGTAGAGCTTTTCATCGTCGGAAAGCGAGTGGGAATAGGGCCGGATGACGTGGGCGTGGACCAGCGCCGGCCCTTTGCGCTCGCGGACGTATTTCGCCGCCTTTACCATGGCGGCGTAGCTCTCGAACACGTCGGTCCCGTCACATTCGGCGATCAACAGGCCGGGATAGGTGGAAACAAGCTTGGAAATGTTTGCGCCGGCGGTTTGCACCTCGACGGGAACGGAGATGGCGTAGCCGTTGTCCTCAATCAGAAAGAGGATGGGAAGGGAGCGGGAGCTGGCGGTGTTCAAGGCCTCGAAGAACTCGCCCTCGCTGGTGGCTCCGTCGCCGCCCGAGACAAATACAATCTCATCGCGCTCCGGGCGGCCTCCCTCGGCCACGGCGGCGTTCGGATGCTTTTCCAGGTATGTGCCGGCTTCGGCGCAGCCCACCGCCTGGAGAAATTGCGTTCCGGTGCAAGACCCTTTGCTCACGATGTTCAGCTTGCGATGCCCCCAGTGGCTGGGCATCTGCCGGCCGCCGGAATTCGGGTCGTCCGCCGTTCCTACCGCTTCGGCAAACATCTCGTAGGGGGTCATCCCGAGCATCAGGCAAAGCGCCCGATCGCGGTAGTAAAGGTAAAACCAGTCGTGGGCCGGCTTCAGCACCAGCCCGGCCGTCGCCAGAATGGCTTCATGCCCGGCCCCGCTGATCTGGAAGTGAATCTTGTTCTGCCGCTTGAGTTGAATTTCGCGGTCGTCAATCTTGCGGCTGGTGTACATGACGCGATAGAGCTTCAGGAGCGTTTCCCGATCCAGCCCTTGAAAATGTTTTTCACGCGCCCCGCCGACGGCCGGGCTCGTCCGCGCCTTGACGCGCGTCCCGGTTGCCATATTTCTCCTCGGGCGAATCCTTGAAGCCTGCCGCAACAGTCTAATATTGCTGATCCCTTTCGGCCAAGTCAATTTTGAGCCTTTGCCGTAACCGGCCTCCCGGTGGTAAATTGACGCCGGCATGTGGCGCTGGCTGAAACAACTCCTGATCGGGCGGCCGCTCGAAACGGCTGTCCTCCATGAGCAAAGACTTTCCAAGAAGGCGGGGCTGGTAGTTTTTTCTTCTGACAACCTTTCCTCGGTGGCATACGCCACCGAAGAAATCTTGCTCGCCTTGATGATTGCCGGGACGGCTGCCCTGACCCTTTCCCTTCCCACTGCCATCATCATCACGGTCTTGCTGGTCATCCTGGTCTTTTCCTATAGCCAGACTCTTTATGCCTATCCGAGCGGTGGCGGGGCGTACACGGTGGCCAAAGAAAACCTTGGCGTAACGGCGGGCCTGGTGGCCGGAGCGGCGCTGCTCATTGACTATGTGCTGACGGTCTCGGTGAGCGTGGCGGCGGGCATCGCCGCTATCACTTCAGCCGTGCCGGCGCTTTACCCGTACAGCGTACAGCTCTGCGTGGCAGCGATTGTTTTCGTCATGCTGGCCAACCTGCGCGGAGTGCGCGAATCGGCGACCATCTTTGCGGTGCCGGTCTTCTTGTTTATCGGTTCGGGGTTGCTCTTGGTGTTCGTCGGGATCGGCAAGAGCTTGAGCGGGGGCCATCCCGAGCCGGTTTCGAGCGCCTGGACGGCGGGCACCGCCTATCTCATCGTGCGGGCGTTTGCCTCCGGCTGCGCGGCGCTGACCGGCGTCGAGGCGGTGGCGAACGGCGTGCAGGCATTCAAACCGCCCGTTTCTCGCAACGCGAGCATCACGCTCTACACCATGGCTGCCATCCTGGGCGCCTTGTTTCTGGGCGTCACGCTTCTTTCGCGCTGGTATCAAGTCGTTCCGCGAGAAGGGGAAACCGTGCTGTCGCAGATTGCCCGGAACGTCTTTGGTTCCGGCTTCATGTATTTCGTGATGCAGATTGCCACCATGGCGATTTTGGTGCTAGCGGCCAACACCAGCTTTGCCGGCTTTCCGCGGCTGAGTTCCGTGC
>Ga0209002_10000506_pt1 | contig 31495 bp, 24 predicted proteins | sample Rifsed16ft2_FD_184010 | JGI IMG/M metagenome (GOLD analysis project Ga0209002, IMG submission 184010) | Soil microbial communities from Rifle, Colorado, USA - sediment 16ft 2 (version 2) | ecosystem: Environmental > Terrestrial > Deep subsurface > Rock core/Sediment | place: Rifle, Colorado...
GAGGGACTCGGTCAATTCATGGAGCTGGAAGTCGTTATGGGAGCGGGGCAGAGTGACGCGCAGGGGCAGGATATTGCCGAGGAGCTGATGAGCAAGCTTGGGGTGGAAAGAGGCGATCTGCTCGAAGGCGCGTACATGGATCTGCTGGAGAGTCGTTCAGCAATTCCAAATCTAAAATTGGTTCATAAGTTTGGCAGAGGGATTTCCAGTCCATCAGCCATAAAGCGGAAGAGAGTTACCCAATCATCAAAGAACCAATAGCGCGTCAGAGCGCGTAAATCGTTGAAAAAGGTTTTTCGAGAGCCTAACGCTTGGCGCAAGGTTTGGTAAAGCGGCTCGGTCAAGTCTTGGACGGTATGCACCAGAAAAGCCAGCAAATTCAGAATGACCAGGATATTGGCTAAATGTTGTTTGCCGTGTCCGAAATTGTGTTCCAAGTGGTAGCCCTTGGTTTTCAAAGTATTGTTATTTTCGTTCTCGATCTTCCACCGCGTCCGCCCGGCTTCAACTATGGCGGCGACATTTTCGGTCGTGAGCGCAATGTTGGTAATGAAGGCATTTTGGTACAGAATTTTGTCGGTGGTCTCATGGGTAATGACCAGTTCGCACCAATTGACTTGCATTGCCTCGCTTCCGTTCCGTAAAGGGACTTGATTGACGAAGCGGTAACGCCAAATTTCGCCATGTTTGCCGTTCCAACGACGCTGGGAGAGCTTGGAGACAGCCGCGTTTTGCTCCAACCAGTCAATCCACCCATACAGACTGGTGTGCGAGTCCGGTTTGCAGACGAAAATGAAGGATTGGTGGTAGGTTTCGGTAATCAACTGGCATAACGGCTGATTGGCGTACAAATCATCTCCCAGATAGATGATATTTTGGTCGGCGAAGTGTCCGGAATGCTGCGCCAGCCAGCGTTTGGCGGCAGAACGCTCACAATCCTGCTTTTCGTGTCCGTCTTGCGGAACAACGAACTCGGGCGGTAGCGGCAACACCTGTTTCATGCCTGGTTTGACCAAGACTGGGGTGATGGCGCTGTGATAAAAATGCTCGCTTCCTTCCCGATCCTGACGCTTCAGGCACTCTGGGCAGGAGATTTTCTCCGATGAGAAGTGGGTGACCCCATCCATGGCAACCAGGTAACCGCCCAAAGCGCCGCGAAATTTGAGCAATTGCTGGCGCGTGTTGAGTTCATCCCAAATCCCCCAAAAATCGGCGTGAAAGTACTGCACCGATAATGGATCCAGCAGGTTGCGAACCTGTGGATTACTTGGAATGCGTTCTACCCGAAATAAACTGGCGGCATTGTTCCTGCCTTTCTTGCTTTGCATCAGGCGTTGATGGGCAAGAAAAGAACTGGATTGCATAAAAAAAACCGAAAATGCCGAAAGGATTGCGTCAACCATTTGATACTGAGTATTGTTATTTGGCTTGCGTGCGTCTGGCGCTGCCTCCCAGCGAAGCCGAAAATCGGAAATGATGCTTTTCAAGGTAAGTGCTTCGATCACAGGTTCTCTCCAAACTTCAAAGTTTTGCCTCCCAACTTACCACATTTCCCCCCTCGGACTACGCTTTTTTTAGATTTGGAATTGCTGAGCGCGAGGGGCGTTGCTTGACAATCCCTTTGTCACCTAGTAAAATCACGAACGCTTAATAGCAGAATATCCGGCCGAGATAGCTCAGTTGGTAGAGCACGCGACTGAAAATCGCGGTGTCCACAGTTCGATTCTGTGTCTCGGCACTCTCGGCTGAAAGTTGAGCCAGGAAATGCGGGCGTAGTACAGTGGTAGTACGTCTCCTTGCCAAGGAGAAGGTCGTGGGTTCGAATCCCATCGCCCGCTCAGTAGTTTAAACGTACGGCGTCGTGGCCAAGTGGTAAGGCAAGGGTCTGCAAAACCCTCATCACGGGTTCGAATCCCGTCGACGCCTCTTGCGAATTTGGGAGGCTTCGACGACTTCGGTCAATATAAGGTCTAAATTTCGATTGACGCCACCGGGCGTCTTTTTGTTTGAGTTAACAGTTTTATTATTTCATTGTTGCTTTGAGCCCAACCTTTGTTATATAATGGCTTCACACTTCGTCTTGATATTATGAGTTTATTACCTGATCCTTACCGTATCCTTGGACCGACTTCATGAAGATCTTATACGTCGAAGATGAAATAGCCCATGTGGAATTGGCACAACGAACTCTGGATGATAATTTCCACGAAAAATTCATTCTATATCACCGGGAATCACTCCGGAGCGCGCTGGAGTTCCTTGAAACAGAACCAGACATCGATGTGGTTCTAACCGATTTGCGTCTGCCAGATGGTTCAGGGCTGGATCTACTAATGAAGATAAGAGAGCGCCGATCTCCGCCAGCGGTTATCCTCATTACCGGACAGGGGGACCAGCAAATCGCCGTCGCCGCGCTCCAGGCAGGCGCAGCTGATTACCTTGTAAAACAAAGCGATTATTTACATCGATTGCCGGTTGTGATAGGCAATGCGGTCGCCCAGAACCGGTTGTTGCGCGAGCAAGCGGCTTTACGCCGGGCAGAGATCAGGTATCAGTCTCTTGTCGAACAAACCCCAGCCGTCGTTTTTCTGGACGCGGCGGATGATACAGGAACCACACTTTATATCAGCCCAGGCGTGGAGGAATTGACAGGATATACGCCGGATGAATGGCGTGCAGATTTGAATATATGGATTAAATCCATACATCCTGAGGATCAGGGACGGATCGCTGAGAGGGATCAAAGAACACATGAGAGCGGAGAGCGTTTTCAAGAGGAATACCGGTTCATAAGACGGGATGGGCGTGTGATCTGGATCAAGGAAGATACAAATCTCATTCGCGACAGGGATGGGAACCGGCTTTACTGGCAGGGTCTCCTGCTCGATATCACCAAGGAAAAAGAAAATGAGGCCGCTCTGCAGAGACAACTGGAAGAACTGGCAGTTTTGCATTCCACATCTCTAGCGGCGTCTACTGCGATAAACGTGGACGACTTGATCGATCAGGTTACGGATGTCATCGGCAATACACTGTATCCCAGCAATTGCGGAGTTCTCCTGGTTGACAGAGCCACCCGGACGCTTAAGCCCCACCCGTCGTATCGAGGTACCAGCGACGTAAATCTTTCACAACCATTGCCAATGTCCCAGGGAATTACAGGCAGAGTTGCCGCAACGGGAAAGTCGGCTTGTATAGGAGATGTGACGAAGGATTCTTCATACTTTGAGGTGACCGCGGGCGTCCAGGCCGAGTTATGCGTACCAATCATTTCACGCGGTCAGATCCTCGGCGTGATAAATACCGAGAGCAAAGTGCGCAACGCATTTTCGGAAAAAGATGAGCAGCTTCTGATCACTATCGCAAACACACTCGCGACCGCGATCGATAAATTAAGCTCATTTGAGGAGGAACAACAGCGCGCCAGGGAACTGGCTACTCTCTATCAGGCCTCCCGCTCCCTGACAAACAGCCTTGAACCTGAAATCATTGGACAAAACCTGATCACCATCATGGAGGAGCTACTCAATTACGAATTTGCCTCTATCTATTTGTTGGACGACCAGGGCGAATTTCTTGTTCCGGCAGCTCTTAGCAGCAAGGCACAAAGCCCGGATAGTTACGAAATCGATATGGAACACCTCCGTACTGTAAAGCGACCACTCGGAGAGGGCATCATAAGCTGGGTCGTTCAACATGGCGAATCCATACGCTCAGGAGATGTGAGCAAAGAGCCACGCTATCTCCCAGTCATAAAAAATATCAAATCTGAATTATGCGTTCCATTGATCGCGAGAGGGAGGGTCTCTGGAGCCATTAATATCGAAACGACACAACTCGATGCCTATACCGATGGAGATGAAAACCTACTTACCGCGCTGGCTAACTCAGCCGCCATGGCTCTTGAAAACGCGCGCCTATACAAATCGGAACTTGCCCGCCGCCAGCAGGCTGAAAACTTGCGTGAAGCTACGGCTATCCTTGGTACAACCCTTGAATTGCAAACTTTGCTTGGCAGGATATTGGATGCCATCGCACAACTCGTTCCTCATGACAGCGCCTCCATATTTCTGGAACATTCGCAGGACGAAATGGAAATTGCCATTCTGCGCGGGTTGTCTAACCCTGAACACTCTCCAGGCAAAAAGATAAAGAAAACAAACAAATGGAATGAGCTGACCTTTAACCACAAGGCACTCATCATTCCAGACACAAACACAGATCCGCGCTTTGAAAAGTGGGATGGCACCGAGTCCATTCGGTGCTGGATGGGTGTCCCCATGATCGCGCAGGATAAGGTAATCGGCTACATCAATCTCGAAAGCTGCAAGGCAAACGCTTTCACGGAACGAGATGCAACCATCGCTCAAACGTTTGCAAATTCAGCCGCCATTGCCCTTGGAAATGCACGATCGTATCAGGATGCCCTGAGAGCCTCTGAACGCCGGGCGGTCCTCCATCGCATCAGTCAGGACATTATCCGCTTTACCCAGGATTCCGAGCAAATTTACACAGCCATACACGAGGCAGCAGGCAAGTTGATGCCTTGTGACGTGTTCATAGTCGCACTTCGAGACGAAGCAAAAGGCGAAAATATCTCGGTATACACCGTCGAAGCGGGACATCGTTATGAGCCGCGCAGCATTCCAGCAGGTAAGGGGCTTACCGGCGCTGTCATCAATGAGGGTAAAAGCATCATCCTAAGGAATGAAACGGAGATTGGCAAAAGAGAAGTATTTCACTTTGGTTCACCCGAGCATGTGCAGTCCATTGTCGCAATCCCCATGCGAATAGGCGGGAAAGTCATTGGAATGATTTCTGCTCAATGTTATAGATCGTACGCTTACGGGGATGAAGAACAAGCCTTGCTGGAAATGCTCGCCACACATGCCGCGACTGCCATCGAAAATGCCAGGCTGTTTGAGGAACAAAGCCGGCGATCCCAAATCATAGAGGCGTTGGCGGATATTGCAAACGAGATCGCAACTACGCGCGATGTAATCCCCGCCCTGGATCAAATTGCGCAGCGCGCACTGGACCTGCTCAACGCAAATCATGTCGCCATTTATCTCCTGCAAGAGGACAATCTTACTCTCAAAACCGTTACTGCCCATGGGATATATCGAAAAGAATTATTAGCACACACACGCAAGGTCGGGGAAGGAATTACAGGGAACATCTTTCTCAATGGCAGGCCGGAAATCATCAACGACACCAAGGAAGATCCTCGCAGAGTTGCAGTACCTGGCAAACCTGAGGAGTTTGAGACCTTGATGTCGTCACCCTTGATCTTGCGCGGGAAATCGATAGGAGTCATCAATGCCTGGAGGCTTAAAGAAAACGGATTATTCAACGAGTCCGAATTAAATTTCCTTGTCAGCATCGCGCACCAGGCATCCATATGCATCGAATCGGGTCGGTTGTTCCAGGAAACAAACCGCCAGGCCCAGGAAGCCGCCGCCATCGCAGAAGTTGGCCGCGATATTTCCTCCACCCTTCAACTGGATATCGTGCTGGAACGAATTGCATCCTATGCAATGAATTTATTGCATGCTGAAACCAGCGCAGTATATTTAGCCGATCCATCCACGTCAACCCTGCGCGCCATCGCGGCACTCGGCATAGATTCTGAAGAAATCCAGAACGATCCCCTTGCCATCGGGACCGGTATTCTTGGAAATATCGCCTTGCAGAACGTCGGAGAAATCGTGAACGATGCAGCGAACGATGCGCGGGCGATCCCCGTACAAGGGACGAAACAAAACCCCCATGAGCATATCCTGGGCATACCCATTCTGCTGAAGGAACGACACACTGGCCTGCTCGCGATCTGGCGCTCAGGGATAGGTACGGAATTCGTGCCCAGGGAGTTGGATTTTCTAACAAGCCTTGCGCGACAGGCCGCGGTCGCCATTGAAAACGCCCGCCTGTATAATGAGACACAGCGTCGTCTGAAGGAGCTGGAAACGATAAACCGCATATCGATGTCTTTACGTGTGACATATTCAGTCGCTGAAATGCTTCCAATCCTGCTCAATGAAACACTGGAACTGGTCAATACGCCTCACGGTTCCATATGGCTCTACGATCAGGCCAGCGATAGGTTATTTCAACGAATTGCAACCGGCGCAGAATCCAAACTGAAACAGACATCTTTAGGGCCATCGGAAGGTATTGTGGGTCATACCTTCACGACAGGAAAAAGATATATATCCCCTGAACTTAAAAAAGACCCGTTGTTATTTGAACAAAACCGGGAAAGCATGGCATCAGGACTGAGCGGGGTCTGTATTCCAATTCTATCCACAGCAGGACCAGTGGGTGTATTGATGGTAGCCATTGAAACCGGCCGACAGATTACTGAAGAGCTACATCTGCTTACAATCCTTTCCGAGATAACGGGTAACGCGATTCATCGTGCGGAACTGTATCAACAAAGTCAGGAACAGGTACGGAGATTGACAACTCTGCGCGATGTTGACGCCGCCATCGTATCATCCTTCGACTTGCGCCTGACCCTGAACATAGTGATGGATCAGGCTCTCACCCACCTCGCAGTGGATGCTGTGGATATTGCCCTGTATCATCCCGATCTTCAAAGTCTCACGTACCTGATCGGCGGCGGCTTCCACACTCCCTCGCCCACCCGCCCACAATTAAGAATCGGGGAAGGGCTGGCAGGCCAGGTCATCATCAGACAACAAACTTATCAGGTCACTGATCTTCAGGATTCACCCGATGTCAGAAAGGAACCGTTGATCAGGCACGAAGGCTTCGTTGCTTATATTGGAGTACCTTTGATCGTGAAGGGCCAGATAAAAGGCGTATTTGAAGTGTTCCATCGCTCTCCGCTCTCCCCGACATCAGATTGGATGGAATTCCTGCATACACTGGCAGGTCAGGCTGCCATCGCGATTGACAATGCACAGCTATTTGAAAATTTACAACAGTCGAATCAGGAACTGATTCAGGCATATGACACTACATTGGAAGGCTGGGCGCGTGCGCTTGAGCTCCGCGATCGGGAAACGGAAGGTCATACGCGCCGCGTTACCGATCTTACCCTGCGCCTTGCAAAATACATGGACATCAGAGAAAGCGATTTTGTAAACATCCGCCGCGGAGTGCTCCTGCACGATATTGGCAAGATGGGCGTTCCCGACCATATTCTCAAGAAAACCGGCTCTCTCACGCCCTCGGAATGGAGCGAGATGCGCCAGCATCCTGTCTACGCCTACAACCTCCTCTCGCCCATCGCGTATTTACGCGGCGCGTTGGACATCCCTTATTGCCATCACGAGCATTGGGATGGCAGTGGGTATCCGCGCGGCTTGAAAGGTGAGCAAATCCCCCTTTCAGCACGTATCTTCTCCGTTGTCGACATCTGGGATGCCCTGCTGTCTGACAGGCCGTATCGCAAAGCCTGGCCGCGGCACAAGGTTATCGAATACCTCAAGGTAATATCTGGAACATACCTTGACCCCAGAATCGTGGAGGTGTTTCTCAGGATGATTGCGGAAGAGGAATCAAGAACGGAATAGCGCACGCCGTTCCGTTTCCTTTTATTACTTCACTCGCAGGAATTTCCGTTTCCCAACCTGCAAAACTCCGGGATGCGGGAAGGGCACATCCCCTCGTTCGATTGTCTGTCCATCCAGCCGGACGCCCCTTTGATCGAAAAGGCGACGGGCCTCACTTTTGCTCGCTGCCAATTTTGCCGCTAGGATCACCTCCAGGACCGTCTGCCCGGTCCGCAGCTCAAATTCGGGCATCTCATCAGGTACTTCCTTTTGCTGGAAGGTTTTAATAAAGGACTCTTCTGCTTTTTGAGCATCGTGATCACCGTAAAAGATGCTTGTGATCTCGCGCGCCAGTTTCATCTTCACATCACGTGGATGTGACTTTCCTGATCCCAGCTCTGTTTCGAACACTTCAATCTGATGGGGAGTCCAGCGTGTAGCAAGGCGCATAAACTTGCCCATTGCCATGTCAGGGATGGACATCAACTTCCCATACATATCCTCCGCGCCTGAGTTGATCGGCACGATATTGCCAGTTGATTTGGACATTCTTTGCACACCATCTGTTCCCGGCAGGATACCGGTGATGATGCCCACCAAGGGCTTTTGCCCCAAAGCCTCCTGCAGCCTGCGGCCCGCGACAATAATGTTGAACAACTGATCGGTGCCGCCAACCTGCACATCGGTCTGCAGCGCAACCGCATCATATCCCTGCATCAACGCGTAGAAGGTTTCATGCAGATAGATGGCTTCACCTTTTTCAAGACGACTGGAAAAATTGTCGCGCGCAAGGAATTGTTGAACGGTGAAGTTTTGCCCCAGGCGAATCAAGTCCACAAGCGATAATTCACTCAGCCATTCGCCGTTGTGTCGAATCTTTGTCTTCTGCGGGTCGAGCACGCGGAAGGCCTGCTCGGTGTAGGTCTGCGCGTTATGGGCAACCTGCTCCTCGGTCAGGATGGGACGCGCCTTGTTCTTATCCGAAGGGTCACCCACCAGCGCGGTATAACTTCCAATGAGGAAAGTGACATCATGTCCCAAATCCTGAAACTGACGCAGCTTCCGCATGGGGATTGTGTGACCCAGATGCAGATCGGTCGAAGTGGGATCAAACCCGCAATATACGCGTAACGGACGCCCTTCTTTGTGCGCATCCTCCAGGCGCTGGCGCAACTCGGCCGCCATTGCCCTCTTCAATTCATCGTCTCCGTATTCTGTGCCCTGCATGAGCAATTCGACTTGTTCCTCGATGTTCATATCAACCTCCTGAGATTAGGACAAATAAAAACGCGCCCGCGATGGTGGGCGCGTTTATGACACACCACCGCAGAATTCAGGTGTGGGTGTAATAGTACCTGCCAGCGAACTTTGGATCAGACATAGCCGGATTATACAACATCACTGACCAAGATTGAAGGTGAATGACCACGGACCTTTCACCGTGTAGTACTCGTCGCTGTAGACGATCTGTTCCGCTTCTTCCTGGGACATTGTGTCCGGTTTGCTGGAGATTTGCATCGTCTGTACCCCGGCCACATCCGCGCATGCGAGTGTAATCGCGATGCCGCGCTCACTCAGTGCCTGCTGGATCTTGGGCATGTAGATCGTGCAATAGTCCTCTGCGCGTGGCTGCGCAGCAATTGAGTCAACCGTGATGATCACGTTCGACAGGTCTGCATCAGGTGGAACATCGAGGAACGAAAGCGTGTCGCAGCGGATGCCTGACTGACCTTCCACAGGTTCCTGTAAACTGAGTAAAGTGGATCCAAAATCAAGAATGGATGCACCCGGATACTGCAAGCTCGCACCCCAAACGGACCAATCTGATGCATCCAATAAAGTGAAGCAGACATCTACATTAACTTGTTTGCCATCGCGCCAGGCGCGTTCTGCACGGACTTCGATCCCGCTCGAAACCTGGCTCAATACGGCTGGCGCGGATTCAACTGTGGGATAGGATGGATCAATATATGCCGTCGGCGATGCCGGCTCCACCTGTGGCACAACGGACGGCGCGCAGGCCGATAGGAACAAGCAGACTAAAATCAGTGTACGTTTCATGGAATCTCCTAAGTGTAGAGCGGATCTCCAATCCGCCAACAGCTAATGGTGTCGGGCTACATGCCCGACTTATCGGGTATTTTTCGAATCAGCAAATCTTCCATCGCATCTTCCAGGTTGCCAAATCGAAACTGGAAGCCCGATTCTATCAGACGTTTGGGCTGTGCATAACGCCCTTCAGTTAAGAGAACGCTCATTTCACCCAACGGAATTCTCAGCAGGAACGCAGGGATATGAAACCAGTATGGGCGATGTAATATTTTCGCGATCATGTGCATGAACTCTGCATTTGATGCGGGCTGCGGCGAAATCAAATTGTACGGGCCGCGCGCATTCTCATTCTCAAGCAAAAAGCGCATCGCGTTCGTATGGTCCGCAAGATGAATCCAGGGGGTAGCTTGCTTGCCATCACCGAACTTTCCGCCAAAGAACAGCCTTACTGGCAGTGCCATGAGCGGGAACAATCCTCCGCGCCTGGCAAGGACAACCGCATTTCGAGTAATGACACGGCGAACGCCAAGTTCTTCGACAGGTTTTGTGACATCCTCCCATTTGACGGTGATCTGTGCGAGGAAATCACCAGCTGGAGGCGTGGATTCGTACGCAATGCCTGTGCCGCGCAGACCGTAGCGATTGATGCCGGAGACCTGCAGAAAAACGCGCGGGCGGCGCGCAGCGTTCTGTATGGCGGAAACAAGCGCGCGGCCGGGAATGACGCGAGAGTCGATGAATTTCTGTTTCTGACGTTTCGTCCAGGGCCAATGTTCCACACCGAATCCCGTTAGATTTACCACCGCATCAACCTCATTGATGAGATGCCCCCATCCGGTTGTTGTCGTTCCATCCCATTGGAATTGATTGGGGTGTTTGGGGATGCGCCGCGTCAGGATGAACGTTTCGTGGTTATCCGCGGAAAGGGATTTTGTGAGGGCAGTACCGAGCAAGCCTGTGCCACCCGCAATCAGGACTTTCATGAGAATCTCCTATGACAAGTTCATGTCATTACCAAAGGGCTCTTTTCCAGATTCAAATAATCAGCAGTATAATCGTGCCTGTTGCGGAGGCAGAATGCACGAACCTGTGCTGGTGCTAAATGCCAATTTTGAACCGATCAATGTCTGTACGACACGACGGGCGGTTGGCCTGCTCCTGGCGGGCAAAGCCGGTATGGTCGTGAACGGACGCGGTCACATCCGAACGGTGAAAGAGTTGATCCCGCGTCCCTCGGTCATCCGGCTCGAGAGTCAGGTTCATAGACCGCGGCCGCACGTCAAATTGACGCGACGGGAAGTCTTCCGACGTGATAATTATACCTGCCAGTATTGCGCGAAGCGCGACGGCGGGCTGACAGTGGACCATGTGATCCCGCGCCATATGGGAGGCGCGCACCTGTGGACGAATGTCGTCGCGGCATGCCCGCACTGCAATCACCGCAAAGGAGGGAGAAAAGTGGAAGAGGCGCACATGCATCTCTTACGTGTTCCCAAGGAACCTCCCGCGAACGCGGTCTATATTTTCGGCAGGCACCTCTCAGAATTTCAGGAATGGGAGCCGTTTATCACGGGCTGGTAATTTTTCCCCTCGCCCCTCGGACACTACACTGTGTATCAACCCCTCTTCCAAATCGGGAGAGGGGAATTTTTTATATCTCGATCGTCATGAAGTCTTTTGCGATAATTATTTCGCCTTTGTAGGTTTTGCTGGCTTCGGCGGCAATGTCGCCTTTTGCATAACGTCCCGTGGGGTAGTGAATAAGGTATAACATCCCAACTTCGGCTCTTGTTGCGATCTCACCTGCCTGCTCTGCAGAGGAATGTCCAAACGACGCGCCCGCAGCTTCGTGGATGAGAATATCTGCTCCATCCGCGAGTCGAACGGTTTGCTCGCAAGGCTCGGTATCGCAGGAGTATGCGAGAACTTTGCCCGGATTCTTACATTCCACGCGCAGGCCGATCGTGGGGATCATGTGATGGACAGGAGACGAATGGATTGTGAAATCAGGGCAGTCCAGCACGAACGCCATTTCCGCCTCCGGCAAACGGTAAAAGCCAACAGGGAAGAAACTGGGCCATTCCGCCCAGCCATAGAAACCCATCAGGTCTTCCAGGCGATCCATGGTGTAATGCAAGCCATAGATGTTGATCGGCTTGGTCCGCCCCATCAGCCACATATCCATGAGCAGGAGCGGCACACCTGAAACGTGATCAGGATGGAAGTGCGTAATGACTATATCCGTAAGTTCGTTGAAATCCACACCGGCTTGCTCCAGGCGTACAATGGGGTTACTCACACAATCCACAAGAATGGTGTGCTCCTCACCAATAATGACCAGGTGGGTGTTCTCATGGTCCCTGGACGGCACCGCATTGGATGAACCAAGAATGATGACTTTTGGCACTCTACCCTCTTTTTATTCTATAAATATGGAAATGCCAGTTTGATCAATGCGGGTGTGACATAAATTTCGATCACTGATGCAATCGCAAGGAACGGCAGGACAATTCCAATAAAAATCCGGAACCAGTCTGCCAGAGAGATCAATAACGTCTCTCCCAGGCTTTTATCCGGTTGAGGCGTGACCAGTTGCGCGCCCACTTTTAGCATTGCGGCGGTGGCCAGGAATACTGCCGGTAGTTCAAACATGCCATGTGGCAAAACTCCCACGATAAATGCAAGCAATGGCGAATAGCCAACCAGGTCTGCCGCGCCAAGCACCCCTCCGATCAGTGCGATATTCCCAAGGAACAACGTCAGCCCGAGCGTGCCAAATGAGACCAATCCCAGGAGCAGAAATACAATTGTCGTACGCGCATTGTTGAAGAACAAAACAGGTGCGGGGAGTCGCTCACCCAATGTGTCCAGGCTGGTAAGATTTTCTGTAACAAATGCCCTGATCTCGCCTACACGTTCGGGTGTCAGGTTGAGGTAGACAGGTACATTCCTGACCACCCACATATAACTCACGATCACCGCGATGACCGAAAGCGCAAGGACGATCATGAGCGGCTGTCTTAATTGACGCAATGTGATCGGAATCTCCCTGCGATACCACTCAGATATCGACCTCGCATTGCCGGTAAAACGATCCCGGAAGGTACGCCCCATCCATTTGAAATTCAGTGTATCAATCTCTCGGCCCAGTAAATATTCACGGCGGAAATGCGACAGTCCCAGACGGATCAACAGCCCCGCCAGCAAGGTAACTCCGGCGATCGCATACCACAACACATCCTCATTCCCCCAGAAGATCAGCACCGTCTCACCCTGCAAAAGGAAGGCCACCGGGACAACCACAAAGGATGCCAGCAAATTCGCGGCGCGAACGGTAGTAGCCTGCACGGAGATCACAATCGCGGAACTGACCATCAAAACCGCATGAGCAAAGGTAAGCAAAAGGACCAGTGAAAGCATGTACGGGCCGGGAAACTCCACGTCGCGGCGCGAGATCAGCATCAGATAAATCACGATGGACGCAAAACTGAACACCAGCGGCGTTGTGATGCCCGCCAGCAACTTACCCAGATACATGTGCCGGTCTTCGAGCGGAGAGCTCAAAAGTGGCTCAATGGTGCCGCGCTCCTTTTCGCCCACAAAAGACTCAAGTGCAACCACCAGCGTAAAAGATAAGGGGAAGAACCCAATCACAAGTACCACAAATGGTACAAGCCGGTCCAAAATCAAATCACCGCCAAAACGATTCATAAAATTCACGGCCTGCCTGGTCGAATCGTCCGCGATGAATGGGAACAGTGTTACCAGCAAAAGCATCGGCACGATGATTCGCCAGTCACGGAACTGATCCAGGAATTCGCGCCGCGCCACCATCCAGATCGGCCTGAAGTTACGCCGCATAGGTCGCTCCCTGGGCATCCGCCATCGTCTTCAGATAAACGTGTTCCAATTTTCGCGGGACTTCCTGGAATGAAACCAAAGGAGCGTTGCGGGCCGTCAACGCGTGAACAAGTTTTGGATTGACAATCTGAGGCGCCTCCACCTGGAACCGCAAACTGGTCGCGCTTCGAGATGCCAAAATCGCCCCTTGAGGCAGATCCAGATCGCCCGTGTCAAAGTCTTCAGCAAATTTTGCCTCATACTGAACGGGGCCTAAAACACTGCGCTTCAATTCCTCCAGCGTACCATCCAATAAGATCTTTCCACGATAGAGGATCGCAATTGTGTCGGCAAGTGTCTCAGCTTCTGCGAGATTATGAGTGCAGATGATGATCGTGCGCTGCGATGAACGCAAGCGGGCGATCTCGTCCCGCACCAACCGGGCGGACTCAGGATCCATCGCGGAGGTCGGCTCATCAAGCAGCAACACGGAGGGCTCATGCATCAGCGCCCGTGCAAGAGCCAGTTTCTGTTTCATGCCTTTCGAATATTCGCCAGTGCGCCGGCGCGCCACCTGTGCGAGACCGAAATACTCCATCAGGTAATCGCTGCGCGTTTTTCTCCTCTTTGGGTCAAGCCCATATACTTCACCAAAGAATTCAAGATATTCTTCACCGGTCATGCGCATATAAAGACCATGTTGCTCTGTCAAGATACCGACGTTGGCACGCACTTGCTGCGGATTTTCTGCTACATCAAACCCGGCCACGCGCGCCCATCCACGCGTCGGACTCAATAACGCGGTGAGCATACGGACAGTGGTGGTTTTCCCTGCACCGTTCTGACCCAGCAGCGCCAGGATCTGACCGGGCTTGACAGATAGTGTCACGCCATCCACAGCCCAGAAGTCATTGTTGAATTGTTTACTCAGGTCGTTTGTTTCGATCATTTTGTTTCCTATGAATTTCTAGCCTAGGTGAGCATATGCATGCAGGATTTATCGGTCAATAAGACAACAGTCCCTCTTTATGATGTCTGGCTGAACCTTCAACTCTGCTCAGGATAAATTGCGTGAAACATCTGTGCGATGCCACCAATACAGCGCGACGGCCGCGAAGACGGCAACCACAGCCATAACGGTCTGGTTGATGTTAATGCCGCTGACCAGCGAAGCATCGAGCCGCAGAAAATCAAGCAGGAAGCGGCCGACAGGGTAAACGATCAGATAAGTGAGGAAGATATCACCAGCCTTTAGACGATCCGCGAATCGGCGAGATATCCAAAGAAGCAGGAACATGTTGGCAAGGTTCCAAATGGACTCGTACAAAAACAGAGGGTGATAATACTCTGCGTCCAAATAGCCAGCCAGGCGGTGATCAGGATCAATAAATATCCTCCACGGCAGGTTCGTCGGCGCGCCATACAACTCCTGATTGAAGAAATTACCCCAGCGACCCATTGCCTGTCCCAGCGCGAGACTTGGCGCGCCAATATCCGTCCACTCAAGAAAATTGAGGTTGTTTCTGCGGGCGTAAAAATACAGGACGATCAGTCCTCCGATCACCGCGCCCGGGATTCCCAGGCCGCCCTTCCAGATCGCGAGCGCATCAAGGGGGTGTGTCAAATACCATCCCGCGGTGACCCCGGACGAAGGAGGCGGAGTGAGAATATGCCAGAGTCTCGCACCGATGATTCCACCGATCAACAAATAGGTCAGCAAGTCCCAAACGATTTCGGGTTCGTAACCGCGTCGTTTGGCCTCACGCGTTGCCAGCCAGGCACCTGCCAGCGCGCCCAGCATGAGAATGATCCCATAAAATCGAACAAATAATGGGCCGAGAGGAAATCCTTCAGGCATACGTTCTCCTATTCTTTCATCTTTTCGTGCGCCTGCCTGCGGACATACCAGATGCGTTGCAGGGCAGTGATATTTGCGAACAGTGCAATGATCGCCAGACCAATGATTAATTGATTAAAGACCAGGGCCGGCGCAAGGACAAGGTAACGCTCGACACGTGTGAGTAAACCGACCTTCGCTTCATACCCCAATCCCTCCGCCCGTGCCTTCACATAAGAAACCAGCACCGATCCCGCCGCCGCGCCAAAGACGAGCATTCCACCCAGGGGTTCGCCCAGGCTCAGGAAATGGTATAAGAGACCGCCGTAAATGATCAATTCGGCATACCGGTCGCTCACCGAATCAACGAACGCGCCGAAGTCGCTTGATTCGCCACGCAGACGCGCCATGGTTCCATCCAGGGCGTCAATTGGCGTCATAAGCAGGACAAGGATACCGCCAGTCAACATATCCCCTCTTGCCAGAAAATATGCGCCGAACGAATTGCCTATCAGCCCCAACATGGTCATTGTGTTGGGAGTTAATCCCAGACTATTAAAGAACCGACCCAGTGGATCCAATACCCATTTAAACCACAGACGCAGATAGTCGCTGAACGTCTTTTTGGATGACGTGCTGTTTGCGCTCTTCTCCATGAAGGATCTCTTGGTTACTCACTTTCAGCAATTATCGATTTTGAAATGCAGAAATTTTGCTTACAACTCATTATGAGAAGCATCTGCACAGAATCAAACCCGCGGTTTGACGAATTTGGCAATGATAACAGCAAAACGATTGATGTTTTAGATTCTTAATACAGTTGGCTTCTATTTGTCACTGTTCGATTCTTCGCTATCCACGGGACCCAACAGCACATCGCGTTCCTTTCCTCCACCCAGCGAGGGCCCGACGACTCCGTCCTCTTCGAGTTGATCGAGAAGGCGAGCGGCGCGCGGGTAACCAATGCGCAAACGCCTCTGCAATAGCGAAGCGGAGGCGCGCTGACTCTGGCGGACGATGGAAACCGCCTGTTCGATAAGTCTCTCATCCTCATTTTCATCCGGCTCGCTGAGCAGCTTTTCCCAGGGCGGCGCTTCGCTGGCGAGACCGACAGATTTTTGCCAGTGCGATACCAGCCGTTCGATCTCCATGTCGGTGATCATCACACCCTGGGCGCGGATTGGGTTCCCCACTTCCGGGTTCAGGAATAACATGTCACCACGTCCCAGCAGGTTCTCCGCACCCGTGATATCCAGGATCACGCGGCTATCCACTCCGGAAGCAACGGCGAAAGCCAAACGCGCAGGGAAATTCGCCTTGATCAAACCCGTTACCACATCCGTTGAGGGACGCTGTGTTGCAACGATCAAATGGATTCCGGTCGCGCGCGCCATCTGCGCCAGGCGCACAAGGTTGTGTTCCGTCTGGTCCGGCGCGGACATCATAAGGTCGGCCAATTCATCAATCAAGACAACGATGCGCGGCAGCGGAGAGCTTTCCTTCTTGCGCGCGAGCTTGCGATTATATGCTTCGAGATCGCGCGCATGTGCAGCTTCAAGCAGGCGGTAGCGATGCTCCATCTCCACGACCACCCAGCGCAACACGCCCAGAATGCGTTCGATATTCGTCTCCACCTTGCCATAGAGGTGTGGCAAACCGTTAAAGCGCAACAACTCGACCATCTTCGAGTCGATCAGCACCATGCGCATATCTTCGGGGGAGTTGTTCATGGCAAAACACGCCGCGAGTGCCGTAATGCAAACGGATTTTCCCGAGCCCGTGGCACCTGCGATCAACAAGTGAGGCATGCGCGAAAGATCGGCAACCACAGGCTGGCCGGAAACATCCCGTCCCAGTGCCATTGCCAGCGGCGCGCCGATTCTGTGGAATGAATCGGTCTCTAAAATGGAGCGCATACGCACCACTGAAGAGTGTGTGTTCGGCACTTCGATCCCAACATATGGCTTTCCGGGTACAGGCGCTTCGATGCGTAATCGCTCCGCCGAAAGCGCGAGCGCCAGGTCTTTCTGCAAAGAAGCGATCTGTGCAACGCGCACTTTCATCTGTTGTGCTTCCTCTTCGGTGGCACCGGGTCTTTTCATGAAACCAGGTTGCACAGCAAATTGAGTCACAGTGGGTCCCACACGAAAACCGATCACTGTTGCTACGATGCCAAATTCAGCCAGCGTTTTCTCAATCATGCCCGCCGTTTGGTTGATGGTTCGCTCATCGGGGCGGGTATTTTGATCTGCCAGCAAAATACTAAGTGTGGGCAATCGTCCATCGCGTTCACGCGGCGCCGATGGTTTCTTGTCCTGCTGATCCGAAACACGCAGGGATTTGCGGAATTCAGGCGGCAACGCTGTGGATTTCCTGCGCGGTTGTTTGGCCGGTTTTTCGGCAGACGCTTCCTTCTCCACCTCAGCCTGTATTGTCACTTCAGCAGCCGCGTTCTCGCCCGCGAGTTTCAACAACCATCGTTCAAGCAGGGACCATACATTGAACCCGCTCATCAATGCCAGGAGCCACGCGACAAATAACAGCAGAGTTCCCCACGTCCTGCCTGCCCTCCAAAAAAGCGTAACAAGTCCCCATCCAATGCGCCCGCCGTCCGCACCGGTCTCCGCTCGCAGTAGGGAGTTGCCTCCCATAGCGGCAAGCAGACCAAGGGTCAGGAAGGCAGCGAGCTCAAGGGCAAAGACTCGGCCCCAGCCCAGGAACGTCTTATCCTGGAGTAAAAGGGCAAGTCCAGCATAGCTGATCGCGATAACAATAAGATATGAACCCCACCCAAACCACAAAGAAAGCAGGCTGGCCCACGGAGTCAGGAGCGCGCCCTGGGTATACCCGCGAAGCGCAAGGAAAGACATGAGGGCGGCGGCGATCAACAGCACACCCAGCCCGTCGCGGACGAAACGGCCGAAGTGCTGGTTGAAGCGCGCCAGACGATCGAGCCAATCTTCGCGCAATTCTGGTTCGTAGGTGTGCGGTGGATTGGAATGTTTTGGCATTATGGATTTGTCTGCAGGCTCAATCCCATTCGTTGATGCGCCGGGTCGACATGCAGGATTCGCACTTGAACTTGTTGCCCTTCTGCAAGAATATCACGCGGAGTTTGCCCCGCTTCGATCGGCATTTCAGTTGCATGGATCAAGCCTTCAACGCCAGCTTCCAGGCGAGCGAACGCGCCATAGGATAGAACGCTTGTGATTTCCGCAGGCAAAATCCGGCCCTCTGGAAATTCGGTCGAAGCACGTTCCCATGGATTCTGAACCATGCGCTTCAGACTCAGAGCGACCCGGCACCGTTCAGCAGAGAGATCCAGCACCTGTACATCGATCTCCTGACCAAGGCTGACGATTTGATTTGGATGCGACACACGCCCCCACGAAAGTTCGGAGATATGGATCAATCCCTCCACCCCGCCAAGGTCAACGAACACACCGAAGTCCGTGATATTGGTAACAGTGCCTGTTGTCCGTGCACCCGCCTGGAGACTCTGGAAAAGTTCTGAGCGTTTCCCGGCTTCAGAGAGGGCGGCCCGCTCGGAAAAGACAACCCGTCCCTCTTCCTGGGCACATTCTATGATCTTGACATTCAATGCTTTGCCCTCGTAGCCTTCCAGACTGATATCGCGATCCGCGAGGTCGCTCTTGCCTGCAAGCTCCACAAGATGAGAGAATGGGATAAATCCTGATAAACCGTCGTCCCCTGCAACCAGCAGGCCGCCGCGATTATGTCCGATGACTTTCACGGAAAGGATATGATCCTCGCGATACAGGTTCTTCATGAGTTCCCAATCTGCATTCATTGTAACTGCAGGCTGAGTCGCTTCCTGTTTTTTGGAGATTGCTGGAGATGGCTTTGGTAGGACATGCTGTGACCGGGAGGCGGACGATGAATACCGTTTTTCCTCCGCCAGGACAGATTCCCACCAGCCCTCATCGGTGACAGGTATTGCATTCTCATATTTCCGCTTTGTATTACCGTTGATATCCATACAGTTCTCCTTACTTATCGATTCCTTCGTTTTGTTCCATATCAAGAATGGCACGGGCTACCGACTCAACAGCAACACGCTGTTTGCGATATAAATCCGCCTCCGACATGGCCAGTCTTCCTGCCACTTCGCGTACTTTGCGTCCCTGGATGAACTTCATTTCCAAAATATTATAAAGAATCCATTCGCTTGTGAAGCGCCGTTCCCCTTCGGGTTTTACCTGGTCTACCGCCTTGCGGAGCAGCGCGCGCAGCGCGTTCGATGCGTTACCATCATATTCTTCCGCGAGCAGTTGCACAACCCGCAATTTCATGAGAGGGTTGTTCGTCAGCTTCGGCCCACCCCAGTAATGAGTGAGTGCATCTTTCACCCAATCCGCCAGATCCGTCTCGCGCGGGATTGGCTCGGTCAAAAGAGTGGCACGCGTATCATACCTCCCAACCGCGCGCATGAGCTGGAGCATGTCAATTTGCGGCTGAATCTCCTCCAGCGAACGGAACACCCGTTGCTGTAACTGGCGGTCTTCCAGCGCAAGGGCAGCGCGGTCCGCCAGCAGCCAGAGGGCATCGCGTTGATCCCTATCCAGAGGCTGATTTGACTTGCGAGCAATTCCGAGCAGGCCCAGCAATGGAGGGATTTCATCACGGTCGCCATTCACTTTTCGCTGGTGAAGAGGCAGTATCCAGAAATCACCCCATGTGAACTCGTGCCTTCCACTCTCACCGTTATGATTGACCATGCGCAAAGCTTCGTCCAGATCCTTATTTTCAAGCAACGCACGATTGCCTGCAACCACGCTGAGTGATAACTCTACATCATCCAGCGCAGCGACGAACGCACACGAGGATTGCAGATGATCGCGTACCGCAGCCAGCACCGTCTCCAGGAATTGCCGCAAGTCACCGCGCGTCAACAATCTTTCTTCCATGTTCTGCAATAACTGAAGTTCACCCCGATCGCGGCCGAAAAAGAGTGCTCTTTCCCAGAGCGGCGCAAACAAAGTGACCGCATGTTCGAACAGTAAGACGGTTACCACCATGACAAGCGGAACAAAACCTGAGTACGGTTCTCCCCCGAGTACCTCTCCGGCGCGCCGGACAATCGTCATCACGGCCAACGCAAGAGATGCAGTCACTGGCCCGCGCAAGAGCCATTTAAATAGGCGACTCTTCACCACGCGGTCGGGCCACGAAACCCCAAAGAATGCCACAGCGTAAGCCATCGTAACAACCAGGCCGGCAACAAGCAAGTTGATGACCAATGCCGCGCTCCAAAACAAAAGCGGGTAATGCGCCGCGATTTCGGAACCAAACAAAAGGTACGGATACGAACCAAGCGCCGGGGCGGTCGCCCCCGCCATCAGATAGAGCATCCTCCGCTGACCCGAGCGAGTGAGCATACGTGAGAAGGCGCGAACGAAATTGTAGCCGGCCCAGATCATGATCCCCACGTAATAAATCGTGAAAAGTTCAGTCCAGAGCGTGCGTTGCAGGTGTGGCGCAGGTCTGCCGTTAGGCACCAGTCCACCAACGAGCAATTCCAATCCGAGCAATACCAAAAAGACGACTGAGGCAACGTACACCAGGCGCACAGCGAGTCGCCTGCGGCCCCGCGAAGGACGCCCCGCAGTCACAAGCAATGCATCAGAAAGATGTAAATAAGATGGAGGTAAAAAGATGATTCCCACCCATTGGATTCGCAAAAGCAATTCGATTCCCCAACTAGGCACGGACTTGTTTTGCAGGGCTTCCGTGGTAAAGATCACCACAACACACAACAGAATAATCGCGAACGAGCGCGCTACACGGTCACGCAGATTAAACGACAAGGCATACAGGAACAACGAAAAAGCGGTGATCGCGATGCCCGCTGTTAAAATATCGTTGATCGTTTTCAGCCCCGCCAGCAAACCTTCCATCCAACCGTTAAACATGCTACCCTTCCAAAGCTAGTTTAGCACTCTCCCAAAGAACAAAGCCACATCCTGAGTAGGATAATACTGGTCATTATACCCGCAGAATTCGTATCCAAATTTTTGTGCAAGGTGAATGCAAGCCTGATTCTTTGACTGCATTTCCAGGATTAGACGACGCACGCCTCTTTCCGAAGCCCAGGCTTGTACGGCCGTCAAAAGTGCGGACGCGGCGCCTTTGCGTCGATGGTCAGGCGCAACAACAATATCCGTCACCCATCCAACCGCATGGGTGTGTTCTTCCGTCACACAAATATAACCGATCGGACTATTCTCATGGACGGCGACCTTGACTGCACCCCGACGCGTCCATTCATCGGCAAGTGAGGACAGGTTCCGCGGATAGGTCACACTGATCGAGCGCGGCAAACGGACCTCACGAAAATTCGCGGTCACCTGGCCCACTTCGCGGCGCAATTCCAATTGCCAGACGTAATCACTCATACAGGAATGTTCGATCCCCGTTAAATGTGGGATGTCAGATGCAATAGCAGGACGAACTTCAAATAAAGCCACATATCCTCCAGACGATCGCTACGGATTAAGAATCCGTATGGCGATCACACAGGGCTCAAGCGACGTTCCGACGTTATCCGTCAACACGAGCCGTAAAAAATAATCGCCATTGGCCAGCGTGGTCGTATCCCAATCGCCTAACTTTGCATTTCGCACAGGCTTGCGTCCGGCTGAAACAGTCGCCCAGTTCTCAGTGCCAAGAAGCGTCACTTCATACTTGAAAAAACCAAAGTTCGGAATGTCGGCAGTTCCAATCAGTTCAACGGTTCCCTTCACCTCGTCGCCGGGCTCGGGAGCAGTAATGATGAGCTGGTTCGGGACGCAGCCGCTGGATCCGCTTGGGACAGGCGACAGCACGGGCGAGAGCGCGTTTTGTGTCGCGAGTTCGGGTGAGATCGTGCCCGCAGGCGAGGCAAACAAATCGAGGGTTGGAGTAGCCAGTATATCGGAGGCAGGCAGCGCTGGCGCGACGAACGTGGCAATAAAAAACTCGGCAAACACAAGGCCGAGAACCATCAATGCGATTGCAGTTGCACGAACTAATCTCGTCAAAGCAAACTCGCGTTCAAGGCTGTAGACCGAATCCTGCCATTCCCGCCAGGATCGGTACATGCTCCTGAAAACAAACAAGCTCCAGATGGTCAGCGCGATGTAGATCAGCGGCTCATAGGCAGCGAGAGAACGATAAATTGGACCCATACCGCCAACACTTCACAATGAACGTAACACGCCGTGTATGATCTTTTCAAGTTTGGGAGCAATGACCCTGCCTGCTTCGATAACTTCCTCATGGGTTGTTACGGTTGAACCATCCAGATTGGCTTTATTACTGATACCTGAAAACCCAAGTACGCGCAGACCACCATGCCGCGCAACGATCACTTCCGGCACGGTGGACATGCCCACAGCATCTGCGCCTGCGAGACGTAGGAATCGCAGGTCGGCCGGGCCTTCAAAGGAGGGTCCGCTCAAAGCACAATAAACGCCTTCAAGCAATGCAATATTGTTTTGGGAGGCCGCTTTTCGCGCAATCTCCATCAGTTTACGATCATATGCCTGGCTCATATCAGGAAAACGTGGACCGAGTTCATCGATGTTGGGGCCCATTAATGGATTCATCCCCATCATGCCGATGAGATTCAAATTGTCTGTGATCAGCATCACATCCCCAGCCGTAAAATTGGGGTTTACTCCTCCAGCCGCGTTGGTCACGATCATGATCTCGATACCAAGCCGTTGCATCACACGGACAGGCAGCGTGATCTGTGACATGCTATAGCCTTCATAAAAATGGATACGCCCCTGCATGATGAAAACCGCCTGTCCCTCCAGCTCGCCGATCACAAGCCGTCCTGCATGTCCATAAACTGTCGAGATGGGCCAGTTGGGCAGGTCACCGTACGGAATAACATCGGCTGTTTGAACGGAATCAGCAAGATCGTTCAGGCCGGAACCGAGAATGATCCCGACGCGTGGCCGATGCGCGCTGCGCCTGCGGACCGCATCCGCCGTCTGATCAATTTGTTCGAGCGTAATAAATATGGCCATAATGGGTATCTTCTTCAAACAAAAAATGAGTTGCACAGCCCCTCGATCATTTCCCTTGTGCAGTGAAAATTATATCAGATTAATACTTTCAGGGTTGTAATGTAACACAGCCGAGATTGCAGGGTCATGTATTACAATTACACAAAACGGACCTTTTGCCCCACACTGATGAATAGTATGCCTTCGTCATTATCTAACAAGACCCATCTCATCATCGCCGGAATCACATCCCTGCTGGCACAAGGGATATTGCTAATTCCATCGAAATTGGAATTTATCCTGCAATACCTTCCTTCGTGGGGAAGCGTCGCTATCGGAGCGGCGCTTTTCGCTATTTCCATGCTTTCATTTTTCAACGTGATACGTTCCATCACCACGAAGGATATGCTTGGATGGCGTGCAAACGCAACATTGCTTGCAATCCAGGCACTTGCAGCGATTGGGTTGATCCTCCTTCTGGAAGGCTCCGCCTCATTCATACGGGAGGCTGGATTCCTTTTGAGCGGCGTCATCACTGTCCTGGCGACCTATGGAATTTTCCATAACGCCTCATCTGTGAAGAGCCAGCCAAGCCAGCTCGTTGAGAAAGTGCAGCCCGATTCAGTTTTTATGCCTGATCCTTCAACAGACATAAATGCTTTGAACGAGCAAATTAGGTCCCTTACACATCAGTTGACTGCCGAAAAACATCGTACGACACAATTGACGCTCCTCAACGAACTGAGTCAGCAGCTCGAGGCCGAGCTTGATCCACCGGTTGCGGCGCAACTTGCAGTGAACACACTTGAACGAGCCATGGATTGTTCGATTGTTGCACTAATGATGTACGAGCCTGAAAACCGCGGATATGTGGTCCTGGCTGCGGCAGGAAATATGACGAGCATCATCCCCCCTGGATATCGACAGGACGCAGGGAAAGGTGTGATCGGTCGAACTGCTCGATTGAAGAAGACCCAAATTGTGAACGATGTGCGCACCGATCCCGATTTCATCCCCATCCAGAATGAGCCTACACGTTCGCTGATCAGCGTTCCAGTCATCCAGCACGGACATGTCAAGGGAGTTCTGGTACTATGCTCCGAAAAACCGTACGCGTTCACAGGGTCAGACGCTGCAATTGCGGAGGGCGTGGCATCCGAATTAATGCGGGCGTGGGATCGTTCAAGTTATCACCAGCGATTGACGGAACTCATTCAGGCAGGCATTTCATTAACTACATTGCTGGATCCGCAGGCCGCCGTGCTTGAGATAGCAGTCATTGCGCGCAAAACTCTGGAAGCGCGTTTTGTATTTGTCACCCTGCTCGACCAGCAGGGAAACTTCTCACGCACTGCATTTGCCGGGGATGCCCCCCAGTTGCTTGCTTCCCTCAATGCAAAACCATCGGAAGAACCTTTGATGCAGGCGGCCTTAAATGCTACGAAGCCGTTTCGTGTGCGCGACCTGCGCAAGTACATCAATTCCAAGAAACTGGAGATCGATCATCCCGGTCTGCGAAGCTTACTCGCGAGCCCCATCCGTCTGCACCGTTTGAGCATTGGTACGATCCTTGCTTTTGGCAAACAGGAGGAGATTTTTTTCTCGGAGAACGATGAATCTCTTGCAGATTTGCTTGCCTCTCAGGCGGCTGCTTCGATTGAAAGTTCATGGCTTTATCAGGAGCTGCGCAGTAATCTCAATATCACATCTGTGATACTGAGATTGAGCCTGGACATTATACAGACAGAGGAATTAAGCAAGGCGGCTGAACTGATCGCCCAGGCGGCTCATAAGATGAGCAACGCGCAAGAGACGGGTATAATCGTGACGCGCGAGGGCCGAACACAAGCCGAAGTGGAAATTGATTCCGGAGGTCTGCACACACGCCGCGAACATCCTACGCAGAGCATTGACCAGGCAATTCAGACCGGACAAAGTATTATTGTTCCGGTGGAGAACGGATCGCTCGCCTGCTATCCACTCGTCACGCGCGGCCGCACAAATGGTGCTTTGTGGATGAGAATGATCGAGAGCCGGGGGCAAAATTACGCGTATTTGCAGACGCTGGCGAACCAGGCGGCGATCTTCCTCGATAACTTGATCCTTCTCTTAGAAACCCGTCAACAGGCAGAGCAAATCAAAGCCGCTTATGCCGAATTGGAAGTCACCTACGACCGAACACTGACCGCACTTATGTCGGCGCTCGATGCCCGGGACCGGGAAACAGAAGGTCATAGCAAAAGGGTCAGCGAGCTTGCCTTTTTGCTGGGAAGAGAATTCAGATTAACCCGCGACCAACTCGAGGCTTTGAAAAGGGGCGCGCTGGTCCACGATATTGGAAAGATTGGCATCAGCGATGAGATCCTCCACAAACGAGGTCATTTGACCGCCGACGAGTGGAAGATCATGCGAGCTCATCCCGATATCGGAGCGCGTATCGTTGAAGGGATTCCATTCCTTCAAGAGACACTTCCCGTGATCCACTATCATCATGAACGTTGGGATGGAAGCGGGTACCCTCACGGGCTTAAGGAAAGGAATATCCCCATCGAGGCTCGTATTTTCGCCGTTGTCGACGTATTCGATGCGCTGACCAGCAGTCGTAGTTATCGCAAAAAATCATCAGCTGAGGAAGCGCTTCAATATTTGCAGGAACAGGCCAGCATTCTATTTGACCCGGAAATTGTTGAGGCCCTGACAAAGCTCCCTTATAAGGAATTCATACAAGGGGAAAAGACCATCGTATGAGATCAAAGAAACCCATTTCATCATTTGCGCCACCTGAAGTCTGGCGATTTATTTTGCCTTTGACAGTGGCATCCATCTGCATCGTTGCCGGCGTGATCGTGGAAAATACCTTAAACCGCTCCTTGACGGATTTTTCCTTGATCGCATTTGGAAGCATAGTTATTGTTTATACGTTGGTTAACCATGCCTTGATCGCCAGGACAATTAGTTTTCGAGAAACATATGGGTTGTTGAACTCGGTATTGAGTGGAATTGGCCTGGGGTTGCTCACCTACTTCCTGCCTGACCATTTGAATGAAGTATCACACGTTCTGATCATCTTTGGAGTCGTCGCCGTTGCAATAGTTTCCGGACGACGCTATTTCTACCTATCGCTCTTCCTGATACTGGCGGTGAGCCTGCCGCTCGACCGCCCCGATGTATCAGGGTTGGCAGGTGTCCTTGAGTACACCGCACCGTTCGTCATCTCAATGATTGTGGTGGAAGCCATCCTGCAAATCATGGACGCCACACAACAACATATCCACCGGCTGGAAACGATCAACAAAATCAGCCGTCAGATCATGCTGTCACTTGAGACGGAGCAGACTCTCACCCTCATAAATGCCACAATTCAGGATGCACTTGAGGCAGATACCTACTTTGTCGGGATCGTCAAGGACAATGAAATTCATCTCGATCTCTTTTATGATGATGGAGAGTACTTTAACGGAACGCGGATTCCTCTTGAGGGGACTCTCTCGGGCTGGGTGATCAGAAATCAAAGAGAGTTGTTTCTTCCCGACCTTCGTCGGGAGGTGGACTTGGTTGGCGTCGGACCTTTCGTAATAGGCAAGGAAAAGACCAGCCTTTCATGGATGGGTGTGCCGTTGAAGGCAACAAACGTCACAGGCATTATCGCGCTGGGAGCCTATGCTCCAAACTCATTCGACCAGGCTGACATGGAACTTCTCTCCAACCTGGCCCAACACGTGACCGTCGCCCTGGATAATACGATTCAGCATGCGCAGGTGGAAGAGCAGGCCCGTCTGGATAGTCTGACGGGCGTTTATAACCACGGTTATTTCCTGAAAAGGCTGGCTGAACAGGCCGACGAATCATCTTCCGCAAAGGCGCCTCTCAGCCTGATCATGCTTGACATTGATTATTTCAAACAATACAACGACACTTTTGGTCACCTGGTTGGGGATCGGATTTTGAATGCACTTTGCACCGTTATCAAGCAGCACATCAAGCAACAGGATGCCGTTGGCCGCTGGGGCGGCGAAGAGTTCATCATTTCCCTGCCACGTGCAACCGGGATACAGGCAATGCAGGTTGCACAGCGGATTGGTGAAACCTTGCGATTATTAAAGGTCGAAGATCGTGACCAAAAAATGGTTCCAATCCCCACAGTAAGTCAGGGAATCGCCGTATTCCCCGATGAAGCCGATGAGATCTTTCGCCTCATCGATCTTGCAGACCGCAGACTATATATTGCGAAAGAACGGGGCAGGAATCAGATCGAACCAGCGGAAAATCACTGGAAACAGATCCCACCGGAATAAAAATTGGATAGGCAGGTCACGTGTCCAATTACTTAATTCAAGGTTTCTCGAAACGCGGAAATAACCCTCTCCACCGCAGTATCGTCAATCCAATAGTGTGTAACAAGACGGAATCGCCGCGCATTTTCCGCATCCAACAGCAAACCCAATTTCATCATCTTTTCACCCACCTGCTTTGAGTCGAGAGCTATATCATCAGCCAGATTCAAATAAACCATGTTGGTATAAGGCGAGTCTTTGTCCACGACCAGGCCCCTGACCTGACGCAGTCCAGCAGCAAGTTTCTTCGCGCGGACATGGTCATCTGCCAGTCGGTGCACCATCTTCTCCAGAGAGATGATTCCAGCAGCGGCAACAATGCCGACCTGGCGCATGCCTCCACCCAGCATCTTGCGTATGTGACGGGAGCGCCTTATGAATTTCCGTGATCCGACAAGCATGGAGCCGATCGGTGCGGCGAGTCCCTTGCTCAAACAAAACATAACTGAATCCGCTGGCCCAGCCAAATCCTCCACTGATACATTTTGAGCAACGGCCGCATTGAAAATACGCGCGCCGTCAATATGCAAAAGGAGGCTGTTCTGATGTGCCAATTCAGCCACTTGTCTGGTATACGCCGGCGTCAGCGGCACGCCGCCACAAATGTTTTGTGTATTCTCAAGACACACGAGACGCGTGATCGGATGATGCACATCTTCTGTGCGAATGGAACCAAGGATGTCGTCCAACGCGAGCGTTCCATCTGGTTGATTTTGGACGGGACATGGCTGGATTCCACCTAACGCGGACATCCCGCCTGCTTCGTTCAAGTAGATGTGAGACTGGTTCCCGACGATCACTTCATCTCCCCTCTGGCAGTGAACCAGCAGCGCGAGGAGATTGCCCATTGTCCCTGAGGGGACGAACAACGCATCCTCCTTACCCATCATTTCTGCGGCGATCTCCTGCAGGCGATTGACAGTGGGATCGTCGCCGTACACATCGTCTCCAACTTCTGCTTCAGCCATTGCTAACCGCATTTCGGGCGTTGGCTTGGTGACAGTATCTGAACGCAGGTCAATATATTCCATATGATTCTCCTCGGACGACGTTTTCTCCTGCAATCAACATATTCGTTTTCATTAGTGAGCACGCAAAGAAGTCAAGACGCGTGCTAATTCATCAGGCAGCGGGGCTTCAAAAATTTGTGGCTTCTTTTCTCCTGGCAACATGATTTTTAAGCGATATGCATGCAGAAAATGACGTCCAAGTTTAATGGATGGATGCTTTTTTCCATAGATTTGATCGCCAACAATCGGGCAGCCCAAGAATGCACAATGCAATCTGATCTGATGCGTCCGGCCAGTAATGGGATGAACCTCCAACCAGGTATGATCCTTGAAACTCTCAGCCGTTCTATATTCTGAAATCGCCTCACGGCCCCGGCTCTCAGGGACGATAGCCATCCGTTTTCGATGACTCGGATCGCGTCCAATGTATGCTTCCACGCGGCCGGAGGGTGTCGGCGGCTTTCCGTCCACAAGAGCCAGATACGTCTTTTCCACCTTTCGCAAACGGAACTGATCCTGCAGCCAGCGATGGGCGCGTTCGTTTTTGGCAAGCAGGATCAAGCCCGAGGTCTCCTTATCGAGCCGGTGGACAACGCCAGGCCGTTCTTCCCCGCCAATCCCTTCGAGTTCAGGATCATACCCCAGGATCGCATTGACCAGCGTCCCGCTGGCGTGACCCGCCGCTGGGTGGACGACCATTCCTGCGGGTTTATTGACTGCGATCAGATCATCATTCTCAAAGAGTATATCCAGTGGAATATCTTCAGCGATCAGATCGGTCGGCGCGGGTGGCGGAATCCGAACTGTCACATGGAATCCGCTTTCCAGCGTTTGACCGGCCTTTTTCGCCGTGTCACTGTTCACATCCACAAAGCCATCGGCGATCAAGCCCTGGATGCGCGAACGCGAAAACTCCTGCAACTGCCCGACCAAAAACTTATCGAGCCGCTCAGGAGTTCTTTTGTCGAAGCGAAAGTTCAGCACACGATCATTCACACTTCTTCAACTTTCCCGGTCGTCACTTCCAGATCGGCCGCTTTTTTCTTTTGGGCTCTTTCATTCAACCACACACCCACAAGCAAAACCGCACAGCCAACAGTGATGCTCGCATCTGCGATATTGAACACAGGGAATGCGCCAACGGAAATAAAATCTGTCACGTGCCCTATCCTGAGGCGGTCGATCAGGTTGCCGATCGCGCCTCCTAATTGCATGCTCATCGCAAGGCGCAACGGCCAGTCGCTGCGTTCAACCTGAGGATAATAATAAAGGATCGCACCGATCACAATGAAAGCCAGCACGGTAAAGACCATGCCGCCTTCCTTGAATATGCCGAACGCAGCGCCGGTGTTATACCAGTGCACAATGCGCGCATACGGACTTAACCATGCAAGAGAATCAGGCAGCCATGTTCCACCCGCCGGTATATTGACGCGCACCAACCATTTCGTCCATTGATCGAGGCCGACGATCAGTACCGCGATCATTACAATCGTCCAGTATTTCCGAATTACATTTTTCACACTTCACCTCAAAAGGAAAATCGCTTCATTCTACCATCACCCCGTGATGTAGAGGCGCGGCACGCGCGCACTGATGTTCGTCAGCACCTCATATTGGTTCGTGCCCATCCACGCGGCCAAGTCTTCAGCAGTGATCCGCTCCTCACCCGACTCACCCAGCAACACAACCTCGTCACCCACCTGCGCTTCATCGTCGCCAACGTTTACCATGAATTGATCCATACAGATGCGCCCCACTTGCGGATATTTCCTGCCTTTGAGGATGATCTGCGCCTGATTTGTCATGCGGCGGAAATAGCCATCGGCATACCCGCACGGGATGGTTACGATTCTTGTCTCGGCCTCAGCCTGCCACAGCGACCCATAGCTGACCGGCCGCCCCGGCCGCGCGATCTTGGAGTAAGCCACCCGCGAACGCCATGTAATAGCTGGTTTCACATCCACAACTCGATCCACTCCAGCGCCGGGATATACTCCATAGAACAGGATGCCCGGGCGAACCATATGAAGGTGTGCTTCGGGTAAGTTCAAAATACCACCGGAGTTACAGATGTGGTGCAAAAGTGGGCTGGGCAGGCTGCGTTTAGCATAAAAACTGAGAACTTCCTGAAAGCGTTCGAGTTGCAGGAAAGAATAAGTTGTATCACGCCGTTCAGAATTCGCGAGATGTGTGTAAATTCCTTCCATATCCAGATGGCTACACGCTGCTGATTTTTCGATCAACGCCTCGGCTTCATATTCGCGGACTCCCACTCTCTCCATACCGGTATCAATTTTCAGGTGAGTCTTGATGCGCTTGCCTGTTGAACGGGAAATATCCTCGGCAACCTCCAACAATTCCATGGAGGAGCCTGAAAGGGTTAAATCATATTCTGCAAAAACGGGAACCTGCTCTGGTAAGGTCCCGCCAGCCACAAGGATCGGTTTCGTAATCCCTAACCCGCGTAGATGGATCCCTTCCTCAGGGAGGGCGACACCGAAATAATCCACATACGGCTCAATGAACGGCGCAACACCATCCACACCATGGCCATATGCGTTGGCCTTAACCATCACCATCACACGAGCAGGTGAGACAAGTGCGCGGATCGCTTCGACGTTTTTTCGCAGTTGAGGCAAATTGACTTCAAGATAAGTTGGACGCATCTTCAAATTCCAAAGCCTGATTGGAAATCGCAAGAACCCGCTTTAGCAACAAATTCCAAAATTACATTCTTCGCCAGTGATACTCTACGTCGGGTTCATTTTCGGGCGGCGGACTGACACCAAACTTCTCAGCCACAAATCCATTCTTTTCGTAAAACGCACGCGCAGTAACATTGATCTGCAGTGTATAAAGCCAGACATGCTGCGGTGATCTTTCG